>OFSF01000069.1_pt1 | contig 44351 bp, 37 predicted proteins | sample 1543271 | NCBI WGS metagenome assembly OFSF01 (sample SAMN07774227, study PRJEB24372) | wastewater metagenome | isolation source: Exp Tend VB 100WW | collected 2016-02
TTTGCTCGCCTGCTTGCGTCACCAGCGCGGTCTTACTCTCGACATCGCGTCGTGCCGTCGCCAAATCCTGCTCCAGCCGTGCGGATCGCTCGCGCTCTTTTTGCAGGTCTGCGGCAGTGCTCTTGCCTGCGACTTGCAGCCGGGTGGCTTCCTGGCTTGCCTGCGTCACCAGCGCGGTCTTGCTCTCGGCATCACGTCGCGCGGCCACCAGATCCTGCTCCAGCCGGTCAGCGCGCTGACGTGCCGCTTGCAGCAGGTTCTGCGCCTCTGCCGCGCCGTTCTCCCTCTCCCGTTTCAATCGAGCTGCTTCGTCGCTTGCCTTCGCCGCCAGTGCGGCCTGGGCCTCGACATCATTGCGGGCCGCTGCAAGATCCTGCTCCAGCCGAGCCAATTGGCTGAGCTCGTCCGGCGAGGCTTTGTGAGCTGAGGTCGCGCTGCCTTCAGCCGCCCGCCTCAGCTCCGCCACTTCTTCGCCAGCCTTGAGGGCCTGCGCCTCGTGTGCGTAGATCGAACTACGCGCCTGAGAGAGCTCCTGTGCGAGCGCGTCGGCCTTTGCGCGCGATTGCCTCAGATCGACAGCCACAGCTTCCATCGACAGCTTCTGACGCGAGACTTCCTCGCCCGCCCTTGCCGCCAACGCAGTCTGGGTCGCCAGATCACGCCGTGTCGCAGCGAGATCCTGCTCCAGCTGGGCGGACCTCTCTTCCTCCTTTCGCAGGTCCGGCGTTCCGCTCTCACCCGCGGCTTTCGTCGCAAGCGCAGTCTGAATCTCCAGATCACGCCGCGTCGCCGCGAGATCCTGATCTAGCCGCGCAGACCGGTCGCGTTCCCGCTGCAGGGATACCTCCAGCTGTGCTGCGCAGCTCTCTCCCGCTGCCTTCAGCCGGGACGCTTCCTCGCTCGCTTTCGTTGCCAGTGCTGTCTGGATCTCCAGATCACGCCGCGCCGTCGCTATATCCCGCTGCAGCCGCGCAGATTGCTCGCGTTCCTGCTGCAAGTCGGCTGCGTCTCTCTCCCCCGATTGCCTGAGGCGGGACGCCTCCTCGCTCGCTTTAGCCGCAACTGTGGTCTGTGTCTCGAGTTCACCTCGCGCGACCGCGAGATCCTGCTCGAGACTTGCGAACCGCTCCGGGTAGCGAGGCAACCCGGTATCGCTCGCAGCAGCTTGTCCGAGTTCGACAAGCTCTCCTCCAAACGCGCGGGCTTGGGCCTCGTAGGCCAGGATTGCACTGCGCGTCAACGAAAAGCCGCCTGCCGGCATGCCGGCCATTGCGGGCGGTTGTCTTGTCTCGGCTGCGCCGCCCTCCCTGGCTGGCTCCGGCCGCGATTCTTCCTCTCCTGTTTGTGCCGCCGGCGCAGTCCGGATCTTGAGATCGCGCCGCGCCGCCGCGAGATCCTGTTCCAGCGTTCCTGCCCTCTCACGCGCGCGTTGCAGCGCATCCTGCAGCTCCGCGATACCCTGTACGTCCTGCTTCACTAGGGCAGCATTTTCGACGGCCTTCGTGGCCAAGGCAGTCTGGACTTCGAGGTCGTGACGAGCCGCGGCAAGACCCTGCTCCAACATCTCCGCCCGCCCGCGCTCCAGCTCGATCCGCTGCAACAGGCCGATATCGAGCCTTGCAGTTGAGAGATCGCAGGACAGGCTCTCACCCCAATTGGGTTCCTCCGAGGCAAGCCCACTCTGGGCGCTCGCTCCCTGCACGATCAGCACCGACCGTTTGTTATCGCCTCCGTCCCGCGGCGCGGCTTTGGACTCGCCGTCCTCCGCCGCTGCAGCAGAATTGAGATCGCGAAGAGCCACGGCTTGCCGCGTATCCGCCGCAAGACGCACGGGATCGGTCTCCGCCAGTGTCGCAACGGGTGCCCACGCGGTTGCGAACACGGCGACGGTCGTCGTCCACAAGAGCACGGGCCGTGCTCCCCTGAGCAGGCGTCGCGGCGACGCGCCCGCGGTTTCGCAGGGAGGGCCTACTTCATTGTCGAGGAGAACCGTCCGATCCATCCGCAATCACCTTTCGTATGGCGACGCGATCTGGCGAGGTGCGACATTGGGTGCCCTACCTCGGCGCGCCCTCGAGTAAGCCTCCGCGGGGCCGATCGTGCTGGCATTCATCGTCACTTGCGGCTCCGGCTGTCGCTCTCGCCGTAACTGACGAGACGCCGCAGCTTGCGCCAGCGCATCCACGCTAAACCGCGGTATGTTCGTGAGCACCGGCGCCGCCATTACAACGTGACGGGCGTAACCCGCCCTTTGCGGTCCGTGCCACTGCTACGATCACTTTACCCATCGGGCTCTGCCTTCGCCGATCCGAAATTTCGTCGTAGTTTCGTGCAGTTCGCCCGCGCGCGCTATTTCCCCCCATGGAGGAGCCCACCTACTCCTTCCGGAGTATGCCTGCCTGCCGCGACCTGACGCCGCAATAGCCGGAGCATCACCTCACGCGAGAAGCGCCGCGCAGCGCACCGGCTCGAAAATCCCGGCAAGATCCAACTCGAACTGATCGAGGTGAAGACCGGCATCTATCTCGCCGAGGACGACATCATCCGCATCGAGGACGACTACCGGCGCAGCTGATCAGATGGGCATTCAGTGCCGGCTTGCCGCCGGCCAATCCGTATCTGAGCCGCGATGCCGCGATCGGCCTTAATGGCGTGAGCTTCTACAGGAAGGGATGCGCATGAGATGGTATCCAGAACGGCATGTTAGGAAGGCAAATGGTGGTTGCTGGAGTTCATCGCGATGTCGGGCGGCTCTGCCATAGCCTTAACCAAACTCCGTGTTCGACAGCGTACCTCGGAATTTCTGGCCGGCCTCTTGCAAAGCAGAGTAATTATTCGGTGCTCGCTTCATTGCAGCGGAAGTAAATTGTTCATTGCCCGACTTTGATCGTACCGCAAGAAGCGGACCAAGACGTCCACTTGATATTGCGGGAACCCTTTCGGTTTTAGAATCACGACCGAAAGGCTCTCACCTATTTCCGGTCCCGCATGGAGATCAAGATGACCGACGAGCAGTTGATGCGCCTGAAAGTCTACGGCAACAACGTCCAGCGCTATCGCCGATTGCTCAATGGCAACCTGACCGAAGAGGAGCGGCAGTTCGTCGAAAGGCGCCTCACGGAAGAACAGACGGCGATCCAGAGGCTGAGGGCGGATGCCCTCGTACTTGGCACCTCAAAGGCGATCTGAAGAGGCTGCTTCCTGCGCCAGACCGCCATTCCCGGGTCGTTCCGTCGCAGCCGCCAAGCGATGCCTCGCTCAATGCCCTGCTACCGAAGTTGAATTCCGCTGCGGCCGAAGTTTTCCCTCACCGATGCGCCGTTACTTCGCCGCACCTTGTTCACGTTGCCCAACTCTGTTCCTATACCTTATTAGGTAACACGGATGTCATTTGTTCCTTCTTTGTTCAACAATGGTCCATCACCGGCGAGGATTGGGCGCATTGGTCGGGAGCGCGTCCGTCAATGATTGCTTCACGAGTTCCGCCCGCTCCTTGGTCAGCTTCTCAGCGAAGCTGCCGTATTTTTCGAGCTGCGCTGGCCCCTTGAGTTCTCTGTCGTAAACCATCCAGTCAGTGGTTCCTCTTCGAACGAGGAATCTGGCCGTTAGCGGCGGCGTGTGGTTCAAAGATTATCTCCTAATTGATCGAGCCACCGGTCTCAAAAAAATGCACACCGGGTGACGGCCTATTCCTGAACTGGGACACTGAAAATCCCAGTAGCGCTCACACTGCAAGGCGCGTGCCCATAAGCTACTCCTGCGGCTGATCGCGACGCGCCGCCATGGCGGCCAAGGCAACGACACGCCAGCAAAATAGCATTGCCGGCTACGACTCTGGATGACGTCAGGGAGACAATTCCTTGACGCACAATCGAGCAGCGCGGCCCAGGACGAGATGTATGGCGGCGTTGGCAAAGATTGGACCAGGAAGCAATGCCGCATCTCCCGCAGAGATGGCATTCAGGCGGTTCAGAACTGGAATTCAGTTAACCGATATCGTGCTGCTTTCCGGCAGCGGCTTCCGCTTGTTCTCCGACGGGCTATTCGCACTCCCACCAGAACGGAGCTTACTTCGCGATCCAGGTCGACGGCGACACGGCAGTCTGGTGCTTCATGAAGCGGCGGCGGCGGCGCAGATCAGCGCGCTGACCACGGCCATGCCGCAGGTTGTGGTTTGTTCGCATGCGGCCGCGCCGGGGAGCGTATTGGCTTGTGCGTCTGGGCAACATTGGTCGGCCGCGGACGCGGCACGGGTACGTCGAAGGTTACGTTTGGTTGGTCTGACGTCTGCCCAGGCTCTTCGGGCGCCACCATTGGCGCTGAAGCGTTCGCGATCAGACGGGCCAGTTGTTCCTGGCTTGCGCTGAGCCGCTCGGTGACGGTCTTGCTTTCCTGCGCCATCTGAATTTGGACAGTCTTGATCTGGTCGATAGCATTGTTGTTGCGCGCTATTTCCGCTCGCCCTGCCGCGAGTTGTCTTGCCAGGCTATCATTGTCGCGGGCCAGTTGTTCTTGCCTCAGCTGTAGCTGTTCAACCGCTTGCCTCAAGGAGGCAAGATCGCGCTCCATCGGTTGGAGCTGCTGTGCCAGATCGGGGGAAACCACGACGGCAGTTGGCGCAACGTCTTTCGGCGGGACCTGTGTGAGAGGTGTGGGGTTTGAGGAGGGTACGACTGCTGTACCAACCGAGGACCACCACCAAATTCCGCCCGCAATGGATGCCAGCAACACCAAACCGACTGAGACCGGGTACCGCCGATCTCTCAATCGATGAATCATTGCCCGCAGCGCGCGAGGCTCTTTCACACTGGTCGTTGGACTCGAGGGGCTGACTCCCGCTTCGCGCGCGAGGTTCGAAAGCTGCTCCTCCAAGCTCGCGAGCGGCGCTTCCGCAACCTTGTTATCCAGCGTGGAGTCCATTTGGTGCTCCGAAACAAACACAATATGATCCGACTAAGAACAGAGCCAAGGGCATCAACAGCCCCGACTGAGCAGTCCATTAAAATGCGCAAATGAGAGGGCGGATAGCCTACTGCAGCTTAGGCAAGCAGGGAAGCGGTCCGATGCGCTTGAGCCCGCGTGGACTGCAAGGGGCATTAGTCCGACACTGAACGGCTCTGCCGGCTCGGTCATCATCGCCTGGAAGAGTTCCTTAACTTGGTCCGCTCCAACTTCGTGCAAGTCTGCTTGTGCTCCAAGAGCATGCGCCAGGCATCGACTGCGATCCGGTCGCATGGGTCGTTACTTCGCCGAGCATGATAGGCCTGCGCTTTGCCGCAGGCGGTAGGTCAGGTTCTCTGGCTGAACGGGCGCGCCCCGGTGCAAGATCGCGTCGTCCCCGCGTGCATGCCTCCGCCTTCGAGAGCGCTTCATCGAGCGAGGCAAACGGGCTGAGTCACCTATGAAAAGCGATAGATCCGTTTAACGGCCCGGAACGGAAACTCTCGGTCCGTACCTCGCACTCGCGGGCGGCCGCGCCGGCGACAGGCTCACCCGGCACACGACATCCTGAGCCTTCTGTAGTCGTGTCCTACGGGATCGTCGCGTGTCAACACACCGCGCAATCAAATGACCCGGAAGCCCGTAGCCATAACCGTCTTCATCCCATCCTAACAAACGTCCACTCGGGGACTTCAAACGGCAGGCCGCGAGTCGCCGGATAATGGGAATAACCTCCGAGGAGGCCTTCGAGCGCAGCCACCGCCGAGTGATAGGACCCGAAATCCTCCTCCTCAAAGAAGAAGTGAAATCGGCCATTGAGCGGCACGATCCGAAACGTGCCGCCCTTGGAGCGGAATTCCCAATAGCCCGACGTCATTGTCGCCACCAGCCGCGCCGACGAGCGGCCGTTGCGGCCTCGAGCTTGTAGGCGTCATGGCCAATGTGGAGGGCTCGGAATGTCATATGAAGACCGCTTTCGAATCAGCATGATTCTACAGCGGAAGGACATTGTCAGCCAAAGCGGCTGATCGACTTATCCATCGACTTTCAACGCGGGCGCCTAGAGCATGATCCGGAAAAGTGCGAAGCGGTTTTCCGAAAAGATCATGCTCAAACAAGGAGCTAAAGCCCGATGACGATTCAACCCAATTTCATCGCGCTTTAGCGGCGCGGCAAACCATTGATCGGCTAAGGCCCGGAGTATAGCGAGCAATGCTCGTCGTGGCGACACGGGCGGGCTCAGGTTCGGTCAAGACTCAAATAGCAGTTCGAACGGGTCGACCGCCTCATCAAATCGCGCCTCAATCGGGCATCCATTTGATCGAAGCCGGATCGGCGGGCCGCGTGGTCGTGTAAGTCACGAGGTCGTAGCCTCGCTCGACGACGAGATCGGCAACTTCGATGAAGCCTTCGTCGTTCTCGTCCCCCGAGCTATGATGCGTGACATCGCTCATGGGAACATTCTGGCTTGTCAGGGACAACCTCACCATGCCTTGATGGTCCCGAATTGGCCGGCAAATCGGAATGAGCCGCGCCTCAAAATTGGTCGGATGATAGGGCTTGAGACGCAAGTTCTTGTAGAAGGTTCTGTCTCCGTCGATCGACAGCACGCTTTTGCAGGCTGCTGAGTTCACCATCAGGCCGCGGACCGATGAGTCCGACCCGATGTAGATCGGATACGTCTCTCCGCGTCCCAGCCTAACACCCGAAAACGAGATCAGCCGCGAGGAATACTCAACCGGCGCGCCGGCGGCGCAGCCGAGAATATTGGATCGGTCAATTCCGAACTAAGCCGAAGAAGCCGGGAACTCGGAATCAGGACGATCGATGCCTCCAACATCGCATGCGGGCGGACCACGCCGTGTGCCAACTACAAGAGCGACCTCCTGCACCTGACGCCGTCCGGATACGAAGCTCTCACCAGGATCGCCAGGGACGGCATCGGTTCATCGTAGGCGCTTCGCAAATCGACCTGTCCCCGACGGGAAGAGATGAAGCGAACACGTGGCCACCACAGCGATTCGATCCAAGATTCATCATGCCCTAGGTCAGCATCGCAATGATCGACTGAAGTCGATCGGATGCTGACGTCACGAGCCCGTCGAACGATGTCTGGCCGTGAGCCGCCGTCCGCAAGATGCACTCGGCGACGGCCGCCTTGAGACCGAACACAGATTGATCGGCCGGCACGCTTGCCATCACCGTGTCTAGCGCATCGCGCATCGTCTGGATCAGTTCGGCGCTGAACTTCATGGCTGTCCTCCGCATCCCGAGGATAGGCCGGGCGCGCCCGGCCGCCACTCACAAGCCCGCGATTCCAAATTGCCGTTTCTTAATGCGATGACGAACCGGTGATTCGACGGAGAGCTAAAGATCCTTCTCGGCCAGCTTGCGAAAGTCGTCGGGCACCGAGCGAACGACCTCCAGCGCTGCCGAACCGTATCCGATCACATCCCAGCCAAAGCGGTCGCGGACCTTGTCGATGGCACGGTCCGCCGCCCAGCGCGCCATCCCTGCCGGGCTTCCAGGGCGCAGCGCTTCATCGGCCAATCCGAGCGGCAGCTCGAGCGCAAGGTCCCAATGCTCCTCGAGATGCGACACCGAAATCGCCAGCAGCGAAATGAACTTCTCGCCGGGGTGATCGGCAAGCGCTGTGCGCACCAGCCTCTCTGCAAGCCGGGCCAGGATCACTGTCGTGCACACCGGCGCATCGAGCGTCATCGAGCGCGTCACCGACTTCAGGTCGGCGAAACGCACGCGCACCGTCACGGTTCGTCCGGGCCGGGATTTTGCCCGCAGCCGCGTGGCGACGCGGTCGGCGAGATGAAGCAGCGTCGGCCGGATGACGTGTTCGCTCGCGGGCTTGCGGCCAAGCGCCGATTGTGCTCCTGCCGAGCGTGCGCGCCGATGCGGTTTGAGTTGTCGCGGATCGCGATTCCAGGCCAGCGCAGCCAGCTTCTCGCCCGCCGCAGGACCCAGCAGCCGGGTCAGCGTCCGCTCCGACAATTCGGCGAGCTGGCCGATCGTCGCGACGCCGATCGCGTCCAGCCGCGTCCTGGTGACGGGCCCTACTCCCCACATCAATTCGACCGGCAATTCATGCAGGAAGCCGAGCTCGGCGTCGGGATCAACGACGACAAGTCCATCGGGCTTGGCGACCTGGGAGGCGATCTTCGCGAGGTGCTTGGTGCGGGCGACGCCGACCGAGATCGCAAGGCCGAGCTCGGTGCGCACGCGCCGCCGGATCGCCGCGGCTATTTCGGCGGGCGCTCCGAACAGATGCGTGCAGCCGGCAACGTCGGCAAACGCCTCGTCGATCGAGATGCGCTCGACAAGCGGCGTGAAGTCGCCGATCACCTTGATGGCCGCGTCACCCAGCCGTTGGTAATCGCTGAAGTGGCCACCGACGAAAATGAGCTGCGGGCAGAGCCGGCGAGCTTCCCGTCCCGACATGCCGCCGTGCACCCCGAAAGCCTTGGCCTCATAGGATGCTGCAAGCACAACTCCGCCACCGACCGCGATCGGCTTGCCTTGCAGCGACGGTTCGAGCAGCTGCTCGACCGACGCGTAAAACGCGTCCAGGTCGGCGTGAAGGATGGTGGCCGCTTCTGCCATCTCGATCCGTCAACCCTGACCCGAGCAAGATTGCCGGTCCCTGGACTCTACGACAGCTGTAAGAACAAAACAAGAACATACTTAAAGCCCGATCAAGCCGGAATTTATCGCGGGCGCTCGCGTCCCAAGCGAAGCCGTTTCGTCAGCGGGTGTCGGCGCACGCTCCATTTCGACACGTCTCGGCTCGCGCGATGTCGAAGGAGTTGCCTGCTGCAGATCGCGCGGCGTCCAAGCGCGACGACGCACGGCTCGCGCATCGCGTCGCACCCAACGGCCGGGCTTGCTTTGACGAACGCGCTTTTTCGGGTAGATATCCTGTCATGACCGACCACTCTCATCAGGTGGACTTCCAGGCCGCGGCCTACCTCTACAAATGGCCTTCTCTCGGCAATTCCAGGCGAGAGGATCGCGCGCCCTATATGATCGTCAACGGAACGCTCGACCAATGCATCCGGGACTTCATGGGCAAACCGGAGAAGACCCGACACCTCTACGAGATCCGGACCAGGTCGCAGCCTCCCCTCGTGCCCGATGTGCTATCGCCCGAGCATGTGATCGAGCTCTCCAGGCTTCGGGAATTTCTCTAAGCCGCGCGGGCGGACGATAGGCAGTGGCAGCGAGCAGGAGCGGCAGCCAGGGCCGAAGGTAATCGCTGCGCCTGGCATTCACGCCTGGCCCCGTCTCGTTGCTCACCTGAAGCGAGTTGCCGCTTGACTGCATGCTTTCTGACCCTCGCTGTCGATCATCATCGACTCGGACCGATGGGTGCCACCCGGCAATCGCCGAAAATCGCACTTTTCAATAACAGGTCGCGGCGTCGCCTCCGAGCCGGCCACACCCCTCCGGGTTGAATTGTCGCCATTGCGTGACCGCCGCCGGCGGCTTGCTCGCGTCGGCCGGCGCAGTTGATAACCTGCTGCGCTCTTCGTCGAGGAACTGCGAATGAAGCTTCTGGATCTGGACGTTTCGCTCGAGCAGGGACATCGTTCTTGCTTGAACCTGCTCGGCCAACGACTTGCGCAGCGCGTCTTCCCGATCGAGCCATTCGGGAAACTGCAACAGCGGCCGGACGCGGCCGATCGCCTTGATCATGCACGAGGCCCGCGCCACCGCTTGCGCGATCTGATCCGGAAAGCCGCTGCGGCATTCCGCGAGCGCGCCGTTCAGGCTGACCGTTTCGGACGCCGTTGCCGTTGCCTGTTCCGCCTCCCCTTCAACGGCTTGGCGAGCGGCCTCACAACAAGACAGCAGGCCGCAGAGCGCAAGGGCGACCCGGCATCGCGCGCACGTCGGTCACCGCAAGCCTGCCGTCGCGCGCGCACCCCGCCCCCACAGCCGTCGCCATGAGCGCGGCGTGATCACCGCGCCATCGGCTCCTGTTGCTGTCGGTGGCCGTCCAAGACGAGCGATCCGAAGCTCGCATCCGCAAAAATCGTGTGTGCAAAAAAGTGGTATCTCGAAATATTGCATCGGCGCGAAATAGCGCCGGTACGCGGCAATCAATTTAGATGTAGTCTTGTTCGTGGCGCAATGATCACCTTGTGGGCAGCGGCTCGACAGTTCGTCAGCCGCCCGCCGCACCGTTGCGTGCGCTATCCGAGCCACGCGGATGTAGTCGGTGCAGCCGTGCCGACCGAGGCGATAGCAGGAAATTCCTCGTCGCAAGCCGTCGTGCTTTTGCAGGTGGCGTGCGGCCCCGCCGCATCGACCGGCGTCTTATCAACACGCGCACGATCGGGTTGCCCTTAGTGAAAATCGGCCCGCCGCCATCGGATCGACATGTGCCGGGACAGAACGTATCGGCGCTGTCAAAAATTTCCGCTTCGTCCCCACGGGTTCCATGTTCTAGGATCGGCCATTTCGATGAGAGCGCTCCCCCATCATGCGCTCGAGGAATTTTAGAACCAAAACGTACAACAGCTGATCCGGGCCTCATGGGGACTTGAGATGACCGATCGTATTGCACTCTTCATCGACGGTGCGAATCTCCACACCACCGTCAAGAGCCTCGGCTTCGAGGTCGACTTCCGACGACTGCTCGTGGAGTTCGGCAGGCATGGCCAAATCGTCCGCGCCTATTTCTACACTGTCGTGAGGGACGACGACGAGTTCAGCAGCCTTCGGCCGCTGGTGGATTGGCTCGACTACAACGGATACGCGGTCCGACGAAAGTCGGCCAAGCAGCATGACGACGGCGACGGGCGGCGGCGTATGAAGCGCAGCATCGGTATCGAGCTCGCGATCGACGCGTTGGAAATCGCGCACCGCATCGACCATGCGTTCCTGTTCTCCGGCGATGGTGACTTGCGAGCCGTCGTCGAGGCCGTCAGGCGGATGGGCGTACGCGTCACCGTCGTTTCCAGCATTCGAACGAAACCTCCCATGATCGCCGATGAGCTTCGCAGGCACGCTGACGTGTTCGTCGATCTCGACAGCCTCAGGCCGTCGATCGAGCGACCGGCTCATCCGATTGCGCCGGAGTGAGGTCGCCAGCGCCTTCCGGCGTCGCCCGCGGGGCTCGCGCTGGCAGAGCGCGCGACGCGGCCGGCCGCGTCCGTAGATCACCGAGTTGCGCAGGCCGCGCGGAGACATCGGTATTCTCGGGCGACGCAACTGCGGCCGCCCGCCGTACTGCTGCATCGATCTTTGCGACCAGGTTGGACGAGTCCACGGGCCGAGATCTTCCGGTTCTATTTTTCCAGCAAGTCGCTCTACGGGTTGACCAGCCACCTCGCAGGCGCGCAACCCGATGCCGAGGCGACGCCCTTCGTTGCAACCTACCTGGCAACCTGCCGCCAGCAGGAGGTGGTGGCTGGCCGTTAGGGCGAATTTAACCGATCTTGATTGTTCCGACCGACGTTGTCGCTCGCCGGCACCAACCGAAACGATCCCTGGAGCGCGAATAAACCGTTGAATTTTAATAAAAATGCTCGGTGTTCCGGTCACCGGCGCCCGATCGCTCTGCCCCACTTAAGGCGACGGTGTGGCCGAAATATCATAGGTTGCGGAACCGTCCGCTGTTAGCGTCATCCAGATTATACGTAATATTTTTTTTGAGTAGGGACGGAATTATGAGGTCGGCGTACACGGTGATTGCGTGCCTCTGCCTGGCGGCGACGCCAGCAAATGCCGAGCTTTTCTCCATCAACGATGCGTTGCGCCAGGCAATGCTGACCAATCCCGGCGTGGGTGAAGCGTCTGCCAACCGGCGCGCGACGGAAAGCGAGCTGAGACAGACTCAGAGCACGCTGCTGCCGCAGGTGCGCATCGACGCCAGCTATGGACCGGAAAAATTCGATCAACCGCCGGGCTTCATCACCCCGTCCATTCAGTCGGCACCGACGGTGGGTTCGGGACCGTGGCGCAATGGCAGCCAGGAATCGGTGGTCGTGCGTCAGCTGCTCTGGGACGGCTTCTCCTCGATCTATGACGTCTGGCGCCAGACCGCGCGGGTGAATGCTGCGGCCTCCCGCGTCAAGGAAAGAACCGAGCTGCTGGCCCTCGACGCCGCCGAAGGTTACATGGACGTCGTGCGCTACATGCGGCTCGTGAGCCTCGCCCAGCAGAACGTCGCCAACCACGAAAAAATCTTCGCGAACGTCAACTCCCGCTTCTCGGGCGGCCGGTCCGGCGAAGGCGACCTCGAGCAGGCCCGCGAGCGCGTCGAGAGCGCCCGCGCGGCCCTCGCCGAATTCCAGCGCAGCCTCGATGACGCGAGGGCGAAGTACCGCAAGGTCGTCGGTCTCGAGCCGACCAACCTTCGCTTCCCCGCCCCGCTCGGCGGCTTGCCACACAGCCGCGACGAAGCGCTGGCGACCACGCTGCGGTTCAATTCGACGATTGCAGCGGCGCAGTCCGACGCCGACGCCGCCAAGCACGCATTCAAGGCGACCGACGGAACGTTTGGCCCGAAATTCTATCTCGAGGGACGGGCGACCCACTACGACAACTCCTTCCCCTACGTGGCGGCCACCGGAACTCCCGCCATTACGCACGAGGACTATAGTGGCAAGGTGGTGATGTCCTGGGACATCTTCCGCGGCGGCCAGGATGCCTGGAACAGGTCGGAGAAGGCCGAGCGCTATACCGAAGCCACCATGCGCCACGCGCGCTTGCAGCGTGATGCCTATGAATCGATCGACAAGGCGTGGAATGCCCGTACGATTACGGCCACGCGCATCGCGGCCCTGACGCGGCAGCTCGAAGCGGACCGCAAGACCATCGCGGCCTTCCAGAAGGAATACGAGCTCGGCCAGCGCTCCCTGATCGATCTCTTGAACGCGCAGAACCAGTTCTTCAACGCGTCGGTCTCGCTCACCTCCGCGCGCAGCGTCGTCGTTTTCGCCGACTACCAGCTGCTCGCCGCGATGGGCACCTTGATCGAGTATCTGAAGGCTCCGCCGCCGGTCGACGCGGCACCCACCGACATGCTGTCGATCGGCCTGCCGCGCTACTCGTTCCCGACCCTTCGCGTGAACCTGCCGCAAACCGGCCCTGAGCCGGTGCATGTCGCCGTTCCGGCGCCGGCCGGCTCGGTTCGCCCTGCCAGGGGCTACAAGGAGGGCTATGCGGCGGCCCAGCCGAAGGATGTCGGTTTCGCTGACCGGTTCACCGGCTCGACCACGATCGCTTCCGTGCCCGGCTCCTCGGAATGGATGCAGCAGCAAAAGAGCGCTGCGGACGGCCCGAATGTCATTTACGCGGACCCGTCGGACGCGGCGAATGCGAGTTCCTATGCGTCGACGAAGCCCCACTGGCTGCTGTCGGCCTTCCCGAGTTCGGTGCAATAGATCCGCCAACCAGGATCAGGACGAAGGGCCCCGAACGGGGCCCTTTCGATTCCCGTATTAATACTTAAAGCATGTTTCGCTGATTTTGTTCGCCATTTGTTGTAGCCTACCCCCGAAATCATCGAATGCGATTGCTGCATTTCCATTTTGGTTGTCGAGGTTTCAGTTGTCATTTCGAATCCCCAGCGCGGCGGCAGACGCCGTCCGCCCCTCGCCGGATGACCCAATTTCAAAACCTGCCGCGACAAGTCGACGGCCCGCAATGGGCGACGATCCCCTCACCGCATCGTTGACTTATCTTGCGGCTCATCATGGCCGCGCCGTGAGCCGCGAGGCGCTGCTCGGCGGACTTCCGATCACGGACGGGCGTCTGTCCGTTTCGCTCTACGATCGCGCGGCAAGACGCGCGGGTCTGGAGACCGAGGCCATCAAGCGCGACATTTCCGACATTCCCGCCCTGGTCCTGCCGGCCGTCCTGATTCTAAAGAACGGCTCCGCGCTTATCCTTCTCGGCGTGGACGCAGCGGGCAAGACGATCAGGATCGTCGATCCGACGACGCCGAACGCCCCACGCGCCACCGACATCGCTTCGCTTGCCGCCGACTACACCGGCTACGCGTTCCTGGTGAGAAGCGCAGCACAGGCCGATGCGCGCACCGCCGCCGCAGGCGACATTCCCAGGAACCATTGGTTCTGGTCGGTGGTGAAGGCGCATTGGCGCAGCTATGGGCACATCGCGATCGCCGCCCTTCTGACCAACGTCCTCGCTCTGGCGATGCCGCTGTTTACGATGAGCGTCTACGACCGCGTCATCCCCAACGGGGCAATCCCCTCCCTGATCGCCCTCTCGATCGGCATGGGGCTCGGCATCGTGTTCGATTTCATCTTCCGCATGGTCCGCAGCCGCATGATAGACGTGACCGGCAAGACCATCGACGTCGTGCTCGCTGCCAACATCTTCGAGCATGTGATGTCGGTGAAGATGGCGCAGCGGCCGAGCTCGGTCGGCATCGTGGCCAACCAGCTCCGCGACTTCGACTCGGTGCGCGAATTCTTCACGTCCGGAAGCGTGGTTTCGGCGACTGACCTGCTGTTTGCCATCCTGTTCGTCGGGGTGCTGTTCATGATCGCCGGACCGCTGGCCTGGATCCCGCTGATCATGCTCCCGCTCGTCATGCTGGTCGGCTTCCTGCTGCAGCGCCCGCTCGATCGCGCGATGAAGCGCCTGCAGGCCGAATCCGCCGCCCGGCACGGCGTGCTCGTCGAGTCGCTGTCCAGCCTGGAAACCGTCCGCGCAACCGGCGCCGAGGCGCGGATGCAGACCTTGTGGGAGCGTTCGGTCGCGGCGACCGCCAGATCCGGAGAGGACGTTCACTTCTGGTCGTCGATGTCGCTGACCAGCGCGAGCACCGCCCAGCAGATCACGAGCCTGCTGCTCGTCGTCGTCGGCATCTTCCTGATCCTCGACGGCAAGCTGAGCGTCGGCGCGCTGGTCGCCGCAAACATGCTGGCCGGCCGCGTCCTGGCGCCGATCGCCGGCATCGCGTCCGTGATCACCAAGGGAACGCAGACGCTGACGTCGCTCAAGGCAATCGACCGCATCATGTCGATCGAGCGGGAACGATCGCCGACCCGATCCTATGTCGCTAGACGGATCGACGACGGCAACGTCGCGTTCGAGAACGTGACGTTCGCCTACCCCAAAGCGCCGGGCAACGCGCTCGAAAAGGTCAGCTTCAAGATCCAGGCCGGAGAAAGAGTCGGCATCATCGGCCGGATTGGGTCCGGCAAGACCACGGTCGGCAGGTTGCTGCTCGGATTCTACGAGCCGAAGGAAGGCCGCATCCTGGTCGACGGCGTCGACTCGCGCCAATACGATCCTGCGGACCTGCGCGCCGGCATCGGCTTTGCGATGCAGGACACCGACCTGTTCTACGGCAAGCTGCGCGACAACATCGCCCTCGGCAAGCCGGAAGCGACCGACGAGGAAATCCTGCTCGCCGCGCGGCTCTCGGGTGTCGAGAGCTTCATCGCCGGCCATCCGATGGGCTACGACATGCCGATCTCGGAAGGCGGCCGCAGTCTGTCGGGCGGCCAGAAGCAGGCGATCGGACTGGCGCGCGTGCTGATCCGAAAGCCGCGCGTGCTCTTCCTCGACGAGCCGACCGCCCACTTCGATATTCGCAGCGAGCAGGAATTCCTCGAGCGACTCAAAGGGCTGCGCGACGAGCGCATGACCATCATCATCTCGACCCATCGTCTGTCATTGCTGAATATGGTCGATCGACTGCTGCTGTTCGACAACGGCCGCCTGGTGGCCGACGGTCCGCGCGACAAGGTGCTCGCCCTTCTCCAGGGCAAGCCGGCGTCGACGGCTCCGGCGCCGGAGAACACGATCCAGCCGAAATCCGCATAGCGAGCGAGTATTATGCCGTCTTCCGATTTTGCGTTTGCAAATGATATCCGGTCTGCGGCGCTGCTGCGCACGCCCCGCACCTCCCGCTTGCTGTTGTGGACGTCCTGCGCGCTGCTCGCGACGTTCCTGATCTGGGCTCATTTTGCCGTGCTGGACGAGGTCAAGCGCGGCAACGGCCGCGTCGTGCCGTCGCGGCAAATGCAGGTCGTCCAATCGCTCGAAGGTGGCATCGTCGGCGACATCCTGATCCGGGAGGGTGACATCGTCCAGCAGGGCCAGTCCCTGATGCGCATCGACGACACGAAATTCGCCTCCGAGTTCGGCGAAATCCGCGAACGCCGTGCGGCGATGGCGGCGCGGGTGGCCCGCCTCGAGGCCGAGGCACGCGGACGGACCGAGATCGCCTTTCCGGACGATCTCGACAAAATGGTTCCTGCCGCGGTCGCGACCGAGGCCAGCGTGTTCAAAATGCGGTCTCAGAAGGTCGCGCAGGACATCGACGTCCTCAATCAACAGGTCACTCGCCTCACCGGCTCCCTTAAGCTGCTTGAACGCGAGCAGACCCTGACGCGGAAGCTTTACGAGCAGAAGGTGGTGCCCGAGATCGAGATGCTGCGGCTTGACCGGCAGGCGACCGAGATGAAGGGCCAGTTGGCCGAGGCGCAGTCGAAGATCGCGACCATCACCACGTCGTTCCGTTCCCAGGCCGACGAGGATCTCGCCAAATCGCGCGGCGACCTCGCCGTGCTCGACGAGAACATCAAGTCCGCCCAGGACAGGGTGCGCCGCACCGACCTGAAGGCGCCGGTCCACGGCATCGTCAACAAGCTGAACGTCAGCACCATCGGCGCCGTCGTGGCGCCCGGCGCCAATCTCATGGATATCGTGCCGCTGGACGACACGCTGCTGGTCGAAGGCCGGATTCGTCCGCAGGACATCGCCTTTATCCGTCCGAACCAGGACGCGGTGGTGAAGATCAGCGCCTATGATTCCTCGGTCTATGGATCGCTGAAGGGCAAGGTCGAGCGCATCAGCGCCGACACCATCGTCGACGACAAGGCGGAGCAGAGCGAACGTCACGAGACCTTCTATCGGGTCATGGTGCGCACCGAGAAGAACCACCTCGGCACCGAGCAGCATCCGCTGCCGATCATTCCGGGCATGGTGACCACGGTCGAAGTGCTGACCGGCGAGAAATCCGTGCTGGACTACATCATGAAGCCCGCCCGCCTGCTGCGTGATGAAGCCCTGCGCGAACGCTGATCGGAGCCTCAAGGTACGTGGTTAACCGATCGTGACATCAGGTCGTTCAAGTTCGAACGAACCGGCAAACCCCGGATTGACCGCCTTCCCGACAATCCAGGGTACGGCCCGCTCCACTTAACTCAGCTTAAGCCGCCAAAGCGCCAGTCTGCGTCCCGATAACAGCGGGGACGCAGATCGACGCACGGACGTTGACGGTCCCCGACATTTGGGGCGTCATATGAAGTCGCTGAAGTTTGCTTCGTCAGCGGTCATGGCCGTGGCTGCATTTTCATTGAGCCTTTGCGTCGTACCGTCCGCATTTGCTGCGGACGAGCTTTCTCTCGGCACCCCCGCCAGCGAGCTCGCGCCGGCCTCGGATGCCGCATCGAACCGCCCGCCCGCCACCTTCTTCACCATCACCGACGTCCTGGCCAAGCTCGACCTGCAGCGCGGCCGTGGCCCGAACGCCATTCGCACCGCCTCGCTCACGCCCCTCAACACGGCGAGTGACGCGTTGCCGGCGGCGAATCCACCTGCGCCTGATGGCACCGAGCCGTTCGGCCTGTTCAGCTTTCGCGCACCGGAGAACGGCGTGTGGCGCAAATGGCGCGGCCTCGAGGCCGACCTCGCCAGGGAGCAGACCGTCCGCGAGCAATGCCGCGAGAACGCGACCACCTGTCCGCCCAATGCCGCGCAATTCCTTCGCCTGATCAAGGCGGTCAAGGCCAAGTCCGGACGCGAGCGGCTGGACGAGGCCAACCGCGCGGTCAACCAGGCGATCCGCTATGTGAGCGACTTTGCACAGTTTGGCGAAGCCGATCGCTGGACCGCGCCGCTCGCCACCTTTGCCACCGGCAAGGGCGATTGCGAAGACTACGCGATCGCGAAATACATCGCGCTGATCGAAGCCGGCGTTCCGCGCGAAGAGCTGCGCCTGGTGCTGGGCCGCGATCGTGCCATCCGCCAGGATCATGCCGTGCTGGCGGCGCGCCTGGACGGCCATTGGCTGATCCTGGACAGCCGCCGCTCCGAACTGGTCGACAACGGCGAGGTCGCCAACTTCACGCCGATGTTTGCGATCAACGAGCGCGGCGTCCAGCTGCTTGCGGCGCCCTACGCCAAGCGGCTCCCGCTCAACGACGAGTTCGATGCCGCGCCGGCGGCCGCCAACGCGGCTGACGGCGAATGGAGCGGTGCGGAGCCGATCGAGGCCGCAGACCCGCTCCCGGGCTTCCTGCCCGTGCTGATGTAGCGGCGCGCGAGCAACGCAAATCCGATCGCGAAAAAAATCCGCGGAGTAGTCTCCGCGGATTTTCGCTTTTGCTGCAGGCCTCGCCTAGAAAATGTGAATGTTCGCGGCCGCCGGCACGCCCGTGCTCAGATGTGCGAGGTCCACCTTGTCGGAGCCCGTGCCATTTGCCGAGTACCAGAGCTCATGCGTCGCATTGTTGAAGAAGAACTTGTTCGCGCTTCCACTCTCGTTCCAGGCGGTCGCGTTGTTCTCGGTCCCGCCCGTGGCTGCCGATGTCGTGAACTGGCTCGCCGTAAGAGGATTTGAGGCGCCCGCCGGGAGGCTTAGACCGCTCACGTCGAGGAGGACCAAGTCGCCGCTGTTGAAATCACTAATGGTAAAGTGGGCGGCGAGATTGAGAACGAACTTGTCGTTGCCACCGTTACCAGTAAGCGTTTCATTGGTCGCTCCGGCGACGATGACATCGTTGCCGGCGGTCCCCGAAAGAGTCGTTCCGCCGTTCACGTTCACATCGAAGGACCCCGAAGCGATATCTCCGTCGCCGTCTTTGACGCCCACAGTGAAGGGAACGTCGGTTTGACCATTGTTGACGAGCTCCGTAATTCCAGCCAACAGAATCTTGGACTTGCCGCAAACTTCATACATTTCCACGTAGTCGATATTTCCGTGTCCGTTCGCCGTAAAGCCGGCCCCATCGGTCGACGAATTGTAAACGCCGTGAGTCACCGTGCCATCGATGCTGTGCACGACATAATCGATAATGGACGGACCACCGCCAAGGGTTTTGACGGAGAATGAGATCTGATTTCCCGTTGCAACGGCCGGAGCACCAAATGCTGTACCGTAGATCCAGGTATCGCCATGGCTGTTGTCACCGACACTTCCAAAATCGAAGCGCATGAAGTCGCCGGCGTCGAAGACGTTGCTGTGGACACCCTCGCCTGTCGAACTTGCCTTGACGGTGTCCTGGCTCAGCTGGAAAAAATTCAGCGTGTCGTGGGTTTCGTTGAACCAGCTATTGACGTCGAAAAATGGGGTTGTGTGGTAGCCCGTCAATATGGTGACGGGATTGCCGCTCGTGTCTGCCAATGTGGCATACCAAACCGGCCCGGAACCACCTAGCTTGGCCGGATTGACGGCCAGCGGCGTATATGAATCGAGCGCATGCTCCAGGTAGAACGTGTAAGTCGACGTTGTCGGATCGAGCACGACCTTGAAGACTTCCGCCCCATTGGCGACACCGTGAAGGACGCCATTTGCGTCAACATACTCCGAGACCGCAAATCCCCCCGATTGGATCGTCGTCGCAGTAGGATGTAGCGGATCCGTGGATACGCCCGTGAAATAGATCAATCCCAGACCATCCGCGCCAGTTACGAATTGCAGACCTCCCGTTACGCTGATGCCCGCCACATTGGCGATCACTCCGTGGTCTGCCGACGTCCAGATCGGCTTGTCGTCGACCACATTGGCGGTGATGTGGTCGGTCACCGAGCCGCCGTTCAGCGTGTCGGTCGCCACCACGTTCAGCGTGCCGAGGTCCGGCGACTTCGAGCCTTCACCCTGGATCGCCGCAAGCAGCGTCTCCGTCACCGTCACCTGGCCGGAGGTCCCGGCCGCAATCGTCGCACCCGCCGTGATGTCGAACTTCACCACCGTGACGCCGTTCTGCGTGCCGACGATCTCCTGGCCGCCGGCCGCGGTGGTCCACACCAGGTTGGGGAAGCCGGCCAGCAGCGTCGTCAGCGCGCTTGCGTTCAGCGTCACATGGAGGTCGTCCGCCCCGGCCGTGAACGACACCTGGGTCGTCGCGACGTCCGGGGTCAGATGCGCGCCCGAGCCGTTCGGCGCCAGCGCGCTCTCGTTCACCGACAGCGAGGAATCGCTGCCCGCCACCGGGACCTGGCCCGCTGCGATCGTGATCGTCAGCGTCGTGCTCGACGTCGTGCCGTCATCGTCCGTGATCGTGTAGGTGAACACGTCCTTCGAGCCGACCAGCACGTTGTGGTTCGCCGTGTAGCTGAAGGTGCCGTCCGCGTTCAGCGTCAGCTTGCCGAACTCGCCGGTCAGCGCCGTTCCGACCGTGCCGGCAAGATTGCCGTTGCTGGTCGCAACCACCGCCGTGACGTTGATCGGCGTATCGGCGCCCGACAAATCGTTCCCTATCACGCTCGCGACGTTACCGGTCAGCACCGTCACTGCCGGGCCGCCGTCCTGCGCCGTCGCGGTGTCCGGGCTCGCCGTCGGATGATCGTCGCTGATCGACAGCTTCGGCCCTAGATCGACGCTTGCAGACGCCTTGCCACCGTCACTGTCCACGACCGTCTGCGTCAGCGTCACAGTTCCGGCCGCCAAGCTGACGGGTCCCGCATTATTGTCGACCGCACGGTCCTCGGTGAAAGTCACCACACCCGTCGCCGGATTCACTGAAATCGTGAAAGCCAGCGCACCGGTCGCGCTACCGACGTGCCCTTCGATCGTCGTGGCGTTGACCTGCACCAGCACATCGTTCTGGTGCGACTGTGAATCGATCAGGCCGGATAGCGTGCCGTTGGCAGGAATGGAGAGCGCGTAGCTCACCGAGCTAATGCCCGTGCTGCCCGCCTTGTCGGCGAAGTCGACGGCAAAGTTGCCCGTCACATGCGTCAGCGCCAGGTTGTGTGTCGAGCCATCGACGCCGTTGGTCGCCGCCGTCAGGTTTGCCTCACTCAGCGTGAGACTGGCGATCGAATTGACCACGATCGTCGGCGCAACCACGGCCGGTTGCTGCAGCACGAAGGGCCCAGTCTGCGGCGGGGTCACAAAATTCGGCAGCGGTTCCGGCCCAGCCAATACGTTGGTCCCCACGGGATCCAGCGCATCAATCGTAAACGGGCTGAAATTCGCGCCGCTCGCCTGCGCGTTGCCGTTCGAGTTGCCGCCATTGTCGGCCGCCGGCAGCACGGAGGAGTCGGTGCCGATCGGAAACAGACCTGCAAACTCCTGCACCGAGACGTCGCGACCGGGCGCCATCTCGATCGTGACGTTCCCATCCGCGCGGGAGTCGAAGAACGGCTCAACCGTGATGGTCGACTGGTTGTCGAACAGGATGATCAGCTTGTCGCCGACATGAACCAGCGTGATCTTCTCCTTGGCGATCGCCGAGAAGTCGACCTTCACCTTCTGGTCGTAGCCAAGATTGATGACGACCGCCTGATCGGTCAGCGGCTTCGTCAGTGTGTAAATTCGTACGGGAGCTGAATTGGTGGAATTGCCGGTGCCGGTAGCCTGAGCGACCTGAAACGAACCCTGCATTATCAACTCCGCAAAATACGATTAAAGGAAAAATTGTAGAAAAATTAAGCTTTAGGCTATTGTTAACCCTCCCCTCGGTCAAGAAATGTATTTGGTTAATCAATGCTTTCGCTGCGACTGTAGTAAAGATCGGACAGGCCGCAGCTGCAAGAACAACGGCTTAGCCCGCGACTTGGTCGCAAGGCAGTATTTGCCCGGCTCTGTTCATCCTGATCGGCGATTTGGAGCGGTCGATGCGCGTGATTGTTCAGGCGTGTGCCGCCGTTTTGATTTGCATCTGTTTCGGCGCGGCGGCCGCGCAAGCTCCACAACAACCGGTCCCCTCGGCAACCACGGTCGAATGCCAAGTGCCGGCGGCTCGCCAACCTCGACACCAAAATCAGCATTTATCTCAACGTGTTACCTGACTGTACGTCGGCGCCTCTGCCAACCATCCGGCTGGTCGCGCCACCCGTCCGTCGAACAGGCGCGTCGGCAGCAAGCCACCCACGCCTGAACACCACCTAGAACGGCTCGCCGTCTGTCGTCTCCTGCTCCACATCGTGCAAGACCTGGCGCGGTCCGGTGGCCGGCTGGCCGAGCTGTGCCCGATCCTCGTGGCAATCGCTGATCCGGCGGGCGACCACCCGCTCCATCCTCGGCGCCTGGCCGTGGAGTTCGTTGACCTCGGTATACGCCTCGTCGCTCAGAACCGTTATGACGGTGCTGACCGGCCCCATGTAGTCGCAGCGATTGGAGAAGACGTATCGGTTACTGATCTTCTCCGGCCTCGACGAATGGCAGTCTCCGATCGAGGGCGACGAGAAAGTCGCCTTCATCGACTGGGTCGGGTCGACACAGCGCAGCATCTCACGCTCGAGCAGCTTCTGCCGGACATTCGTGGGCGAGACGAGCTCCAGCGTCCGCACGAAGCGCCACATCCCTTTTCGGAAGGTTGGCCCGCGGAAGCTCTCATCTGCCACAGCGCGATGGGAGCCGAGCACGGACACTGAAAGCGCGATCGCGGCGCCAAGCACGCAGGCGAAGACCTTCGACTGCCCGAAGCCTTCACGCGAAGTCATTCGTTGAACCCCGATCGGCTGTACGCTGCGCATCGCGTGACTTCACTTGAACCACGCCCAACCTCACTTCATTCCAGAACAACTCGCGTTAAGGTCGAGTAAATGCTCGCCCTTTTGGTCGGGGATCTTCGCAGCCAAATGCTCGACCAGCGCGAGGCAGGCGATCACGAGCTAGTGCTGCAGACGCCCTGTGGCTGATTTATCGGAGTTGGCGGCGCCGCCATCATCGCAGTCGCCGATCCTCGTCGCGACCACCATATCGGTCCTTGGATGCTCGCCGATGCTGACCTCGTTCAGCTCGGTATACGCCTCGTCGCTGCGCACGGTGATCACGGTGCTGACCGCGCCCATGTAGTCGCAGCGGTGCCCGAAGGTGTATTGATTGCCGATCTTCTCAGGCTTGTCAGAGACGCAGCTTCCGACCGGTTCTGGCGAGAAGGTGGCCTTCATGGCGAAGGTCGGGTCGACGCAGCGCGTCGTTTCCGCATTGACCACCCGGTACCTGAAATTCCTGTTCGCGCTCTTGACGACGTCGAGCGTCCGGATGAAGCGCCACAAGCCCTTGCGAAAGCTCGGGCCGGAGAACAGCTGTTCCGCTTGCGCGGGCTGAGCCGCCGCCGTCCGGCCATCGACCGGTTGCGGAGATGGCGTCTGCGCGACAGCCATCGGCGACGACGCGGGGACGATCATCAAGGTGAATAGCGAACCTACAATGGCACCACGGAAGTTCATTCCCACCCCCGACGTTCGCAGCAATCCGTTCGCGATGCGATACGGCCCGGCGCGTGAAGCAGTCGCTGCGAAAACGACTGAAATACCCCTCACCACTTGCAAGCCAATTGTGGCCAGCAAAGGCACGTTGTCGCAGCCGGACAGTCTCCAGCGCAATTCCGTTCCACTGCAGCAAACTTGCAACACCCAACGCGCAATCCCCAAGCCATCGCGCCCTATCCGCCGCTCGCTCCGGCTGGAGAGGTTTGACCTTCGAGGTTTTCTTTGCTCATTTAGCCCGAGATTTTTTGCTCAATTACTTTGCCTATCGCTGAACGAGGGGGCGCTGATGCGTATTCGGTTTGGCTACATGGTTGCAGGCATTTTGGCCTTGGGTGCAACGCTGTCAGGCAATTCCCGGCCGGCAGCGGCCGCGGACCTCGGCCTGGTGACGAAAGCACCGGTCGGCACCTGCACCGAGATCGTCTTCACCTGTGACAACGGCCATCATTATCCGCTGTGCCCGCGCGCAGTGTCGGTCGAGGGCGAAGTGGTCACGGCCTCGCTGCTCACCGGCCGCGGCGGCGTGCATGTGCGGCTCGTTCCGATGGGCGTCGGTTATCGCTATGCCGGCCGCGGCATCTGGCTGGACGGCTTCCAGGAGAATGCGCTGCTCAATTTCGGCAAGCACCGGGTCGCCTGCAGCATCGCGCGCTCGTAAGGCGCACGCGCTCTGCGTCGCTTCGATTGGCGTGACGCAGAGCTCTTCAAGTCGCGAAGTCGTTCCTCACCCCTTGGTGTGGAGCACGACGCGCGACGATCGCGAGTACATATACGCCTTCGGATGGACGTAGACCGGGCAGTAATCCTGCCACTGGTAGAGTTGCCAGTTCCACTTCCAGCAGCCCTGCTCGATCTGCGGCTCCTGCACGTAGTCCAGCCGGTATGGCGGATCACCAAACGGATAGTCGCCGCATCGGGCCGCCGTCGAAGACAGGACGACGATTGAAGCGGCCGCAGCAATGATCACGGAAAATGACTTGCTCATAACGCCCCTCGATCGAACGACGTGACGGCGCGAGAGTGCCAAATCCGCCAATCCTTATCAAGGTGCCGGCTAGACTGTGCCGCCTAGACCGCACGGTTCTGCGTCGGCGAGCGGCCGCCGCCGTCGGCGACTAGGACCGCCCCGGTGACGAACGATGCCTCGTCGGAGGCGAGGAACAGGCAGCATGCCGCGATCTCGGCGGGCTCGGCCATTCGCCCGAGCGCGATCCGCCGTTCGACACTGCGAAACTCGGTCTCGGCGGTGGTGCCGTTCTGGTCCGCGAGCAGTTGCATTTCATAAGCGCTCATCGGCGTCCGCACCCAGCCGGGCGCCACGGCGTTGGCGCGGATGCCGTCGGCGCCGTGGGCGTAGGCAAGCGAGCGCGTGTAGGCTACGACCGCCGCCTTGCTGGCAGCGTAGCTTGCACTATCCGGACTGGCGTTGAACGCGGCCACCGAGGCGATGTTCACGATCGCGCCGCCGCGCTGGCTGAGCAGCGGCAGGGATGCGCGGCAGACGCGCATCGTGCCGGTAAGGTTGACATCGAGCGTCCTGGCCCAGACCTCGTCGGAGACGCTTGCGGGCTGATCCGGCACGATCAGGCCGGCGGCGTTGACGACGATGTCGAGCCAGGCGCCGCACGCAGCCACGGCTTTGGCAACATCGTCCGCCCGCGTGACATCACCGTCGACCGCCTGCCCGCCGCACTCCGCGGCGGCCGCCTGAAGCTCGGCGTCACCGAGGCCGAACAGCACGACCCGGGCGCCGCTCAACGCCAGCAGCGAAGCCGTGGCGCGGCCGATCCCGGTGGCTGCGCCCGTCACCAGCGCCGTCTTTCCGTCCAGCCGCGGCATCAGGGCATGATCCGGAAAAGTGGAAACCGGTTCTCCGAAACGATCATGCTCATCTAGATTCCCCACTGCCGTTCGACGGCAAACCCGGTCTCCGGCAGCGTCGAGCCGCCGTCAACGACGATGGTCTGTCCGGTGACGTATCTGGCCTCGGTCGAAGCGAGGTAGAGCATCGCGCAAGCGATGTCGTCCGCGCTCCCCATGCGTCCCATCGGAATGAAGCGCTCGAGTTTGGCCTTGTTTTCCGGTGCGCTCATCGTGCCGCGGCCCGGCTTCTCGATGAAGCCGGCTTCGACGCCATTGACCGTGATGCCGTCGCGGGCCAGCTCGAAAGCGGCACCGCGGATAAACGCGTTGACGCCGGCCTTCGCCGCCGAGTAATGGGCGCCGCCGCCCATCGTGACGCGCGCCGATACCGAGGACGTAACGAGGATGCGTCCAAAACCGTTGGCGCGCATGTGCGGAATTGCGGCCTGGGCGAGCCAGATGCCGGCGCTCAGGTTGAGCCTCAGTGTCTCGTCGAGCTTGGCCTCATCGAGTTCGTCCAGCGAGGCCCACGGACAGCCGCCGGCATTGTGCACGACGATATCGAGCCGGCCGTATCTGGCGGCGATATCGTCGACCATTGCACGCAGGCTGCTGCGATCGAGCCTCTCGAACGGAACGCAATGCGCCGTCCGTCCATCGGCCGCCAGCCCGCGCGCCAGCGCCTCGGCCACGTCAGCCGTGCGGTTGGCGATCACCACGGTCGCACCGGCCTGCGCGAGCCGCGTCACGATGGCGGCGCCGATCCCCCTGCCCCCGCCGGTGACGATGGCGACCCGGCCGTCAAGGCTGAACGGACGTGACTGCATCAGATGGCTCCCGCTTTGCGCAGCAACTCAATGAACTGCGCGAACACCGCGGTGTGCTTGTCGACGTCCCGCGCCGACGTTGCCGGACACATCAGCAGCATGGTGTGGAACGGCGTCACCAGAATGCCTTCGTTCATGTAGAACGCATGCAGCAGGGTCTCGAGATCTGGCTGCCGGCCGGCAATGACGTCGGCGCCGCTGCGCGGCGGCTGCGGCATGAACATGATCTCGGCGCGCGCGCCGATCTGCGTGACATGCCAGGGTAGACCTGCCGCCTCGATCAGCCGGCGCGCTTCCTGCGCAAGCCAGGTCGCGGTTCCGATCATCCGCGCGTAATTCGCCGATGTCAGCACCTTCTCAAGCACCGCACGCATGGTGGCGACCGTCAACGCGTTGCCGGCGAGCGTGCCGCCGAAGCCGAGATGCGCAGACTGGCGCTGGCGCGGATTGACGTGGGGCACGAGCTTCCAAAGCCGCTCGGCGATTTGCTGGCTGAGGCCGAACACGCCGGCGGGGATGCCGCCCGCGATCGCCTTGCCGGCGACGAAGATGTCGGGCTCGAGCCCGTGGCTCGCCGTGTAACCGCCCGGTCCGCAGGACAGCGTGTGGGTCTCGTCGATGATGAGGACAGTGCCAGCGCGCCAGGTCAGGTCGCGCAACGTCTCGTGAAAACCAGGATCGACCGGGATCATGCCGAAATTCGTCATCAGCGGCTCGGTCAGCACGCAGGCGACGTCGCCCTGCGCCAGTGCCGCCTCGAGTGCCGCGACGTCGTTGAACTCGACCACCCGGCTCACGGCGTCATGATCGATGCCGTTGGGATGGATCATATTGCGCAGGCCGACCCGACCATCGCGGATCTCGACATGTGCCTCCTCGACGCCGCCATGATAGCAGCCGGAGAACACCAGCACCTTGCGCCGGCCGGTAATCATGCGCGAGAGGCGGATCGCCGCGCGGTTGGCATCGGTCGCCGACGTCGTCAGGGTCCAGTATTTCGGACCGAAGCGGCGCGACAGCTCGGCGCCGACCCAGAGACTATCCTCGGTCGGCAGCATCATGGTCGCGCCACGCTTGAGCTGCGCGAGCGCGGCTTCCGTCACTGCCTCCGGCGCGTGCCCGCACATGCCGCCGGTGTCGCCGAGGCAGAAATCGATGTAGTCGCGGCCGTCGATATCCCTGATATGCGCGCCCTGCGCCTCCGCGGCATAGACCGGGAAGCCGCCGGCCCAGCGCCGCATCCAGTGCGACGGACCGCCATAGAGGTAATGCTGACGGCCTTCCTGCCATGCCGCTGCCGATCGCGGGTGCAGCGTGCGAAAGCGTTCCTGCTCGGCATCGAGCAATCGGTTCAGAACGCCGGCGCGTTCGGCAGCCAGAGATGTCATAGCGCGATCCAGGCGGTCTTGAGGTCGGTATAGGCGTCGAGCGCGTGCAGCGACTTGTCGCGTCCGAAGCCGGATTGCTTGAAGCCGCCGAGCGGCACCGTGATGTCAGCGCCGCCATAGGCGTTGACGTGAACGACGCCCGCCCTCACCGCGCGCACCATGCGATGCGCGGTCGACAGAGCGCCCGTCCACACCGCCGATGCAAGCCCGTAGGGCGTCGCATTGGCCAACGCGACAGCATCTTCCTCGCCGTCGAACCGCGTGACCGACAGCACCGGCCCGAATACTTCCTCGCGCCACACCTCCATCGCCGGCGTCACTTCGGCGAAGATCGCAGGCGCCATGAAATTGCCGCCGCTGTCGACGCGGATCTGCTCGCCGCCGATCAGCCGCTTCGCGCCCTGCGCTTCGGCGCGGGCGACGGCGTCGAGATTCTTGCGTAGCTGCGCCTTGCTCGCGACGGCGCCGATATCGGAGGTCAGATCGAGGGGATCACCGACGCGGAGCCCGGCGGTGGCGTCGAGCAGCTCGGCCATGAAGCGGTCATAGATCGCAGACTGCACCAGCAGCCGCGAGCCGGCCACGCAGACCTGACCCGAGTTGCGGAAGATGCCGTTGGCCGAGACCTTGGCCGCATGCCTGATATCAGGCACGTCGGCGAAGACGATATTGGGCGACTTGCCGCCGAGCTCGAGGTGAACGCGCTTCAGGTTCGACCGCGCCGAACATTCCAGCAGACGCCGGCCGACCGCACCCGAGCCGGTGAACGCCAACGCATCGACATCCATATGCAGCGCCAGCGCCTCGCCAGCCGATGCGCCGCGACCGGTGACGACGTTGAGCACGCCGTCCGGCAAGCCCGCCTCCGCCGCCAGCTCGGCGAGCCGCAGCAGCGTCAGCGAGGCGAGCTCCGGCGGCTTGACCACGACCGAATTTCCGGCGGCAAGCGCGGGGCCGATCTTCCACGCCCCGATCATCAGCGGGAAATTCCATGGCACGATCACGCCGACCACGCCGAGCGGCTCGCGATGCACGAGGCCAAGCACGTCACCTGAGGTCGGTGCGATCTCGCCATACACCTTGTCGATCGCCTCGGCGTAGTAACGGATGCTGCCGGCCGCCGACAGCGGCTCGGCCTTGTAGGCCATGCCGATCTCGGTGCCGTTGTCGCGCACCCCGAGCACCGCGATCTCGAGCGCGTGCTGCTCGATCAGCTCGGCGAACCGCAGCAGCACCTTCTTGCGCTGCGCGGGCGCCGCGCGCGACCAGCTTCCTTGTTCGAACACCAGCCGCGCCTGCTTCACCGCGCGGTCGATATCGGCGGCGTTGCCGTCGACGATCGTGGTCAGCACTTCGCCATCGATCGGCGACACGACGTCGAGCCGCTGCTCGCTGAGCGCCGGCTCTGGTCGGCCGCCGACAAAGAGTTGCTGGACCGGAATGGCGGCCGACCTCAATCGATCGATCTGGGCTTGCTGCATGCGGCTCGTTGTGTGCTGGCGGAGCAGCCCCCTCGGTGGGCCTGCTTACATGGTGCAATCCTCGCCAAATCAAGGCTTTGCCAGCAATCAACCGATAGGTGGATGTCGCCGCCGGGCCCATCCCCATAGCGTGATCCCACGATGGCCGAGCGCTCCGCCTGCGCTATGCAAACCGGTTGTCACCATCCCTACGCCAGCCGGCGAGCCGAAGGTCATGTCCGAGATCACGCAGCCCCGCATCCTTCTGATCGGTACTGGAGACACCAAGGCCGACGAATTGCTGTTCATGAGCGAGTGCATCGCGCGCGCCGGCGGCAGAACGATCATGATGGACATCAGCGTGCTCGGCGATCCGCCGTACCAGCCCGCACATGACAAGCACGCGGTGGCGGCCGCCGCCGAGACCACGATCGCTGCGATCGCATCGAGCGGCGACGAAAACTCCGCGATGTCGCTGATGGCGACTGGCGCCGCAAATCTCGCACGCGAGCTCGCGGCGCGCGACGCCATCGACGGCGTGATCGCGATCGGCGGCACGATGGGCACCGACCTTGCGCTCGACGTCGCGCAGGCGCTGCCGCTCGGCCTGCCGAAGCTGATCGTCTCGACGGTCGCATTTTCGCACCTGATCCCGCCCGAGCGCATCGCCGCCGATCTGATGATGATCCTGTGGGCCGGCGGGCTCTACGGCCTCAACGGCACCTGCACAGCGGTGCTGTCGCAGGCCTGCGGCGCCATCGTCGGCGCAGCGAAGAGCGCGATCAAGCCGCGCAAGGATCGGCCGCTGGTCGCGATCACCTCGCTCGGCAAGAGCTGCCTGCGCTACATGGTGGAGCTGAAGCCGCAGCTCGAACAGCGCGGCTACGAGGTCGTCGTCTTCCACACCACCGGCATGGGCGGCCGCGCGATGGAGTCGATCGCAGCTCAAGGCGGCTTCGCCGCGGTGCTGGATCTCAGTCTGCAGGAAGTCGCCAATCAGCTGACGGGCTCGGTGGTCAATTCCGGTGCAGACCGGCTGGAGAATGCAGGCAAAGCGGGTATTCCGCAGATCGTCGCTCCCGGCGCGATCGACATGGTGGATTTCCCGGCATGGCTTGGGGTCCCGAGCGAATTGTCGGATCGTCCGTTCCACGCGCATAACCGGCTGCTCGCGTCTGCGACCTCGGGCGCCGACGATCGCCGCCGGATCGCGGGCGCGATCGCCGACAAACTGTCCCGCGCCAGCGCGCCGGTCGCCTTCGTGCTGCCGGCCGGCGGCATCCAGCAATGGGACCGTGAGGGCGAGGCCCTGCACGACCCCGACGCCCTCGCCGCCTTTGTCGACGCCATGCGGTCGGCGGTCCGGCCACCGGTCGAGCTGCACGAGATCAAGGACCACATCAACAGCACGGCATTCAACGAAACGGTGCTTGCGATCTTCGATCGATGGGTCGCGGCCGGCATCGTCCCGGCGGGCCGCGCGACGGTGGCCGCATGACACGGCCGCTTGCCCAGGCACTGGTGCTCGACTTCGGGGGCGTCATCTCCAAGACCCTGTTCGAGACCCACGACCTGACCGAGCGCGCACTCGGGCTCGCACCATGCACGCTGAAATGGCTCGGCCCGTTCGCGCCCGACAGCGATCCGCTCTGGACGTCGATGCAGCGCGGCGAGATTTCCGAGCGCGACTACTGGCTGACCCGCAGCCGCGAGGTCGGGCGGATGGTCGGAGAAGACTGGCACGACATGGAAACCTTCGTGAAACGCGCACGCGGCGCCGATCCCGAAACCGTGATCCGCCCCGAGGCGGCGCGCGCGATCAATCTCGCCGCCGACGCCGGGTTACGGCTCGCCATCCTCTCCAACGAACTCGACCTGTTCTACGGTGCCGATTTCCGCACCCGGCTTTCCATTTTGGAGCGCTTCGATGCCATCGTCGACGCGACCCATACCGGGATCCTGAAACCGGACCCTCGCGCCTACCAAACCGTGCTGGACGAACTGGCCCTGGAGGCAGACAATTGCGTCTTCGTCGACGACCAGCGCCGCAACATCGCGGGCGCCGCGGCCTGCAACATGCGCACGGTGCTGTTCGACGTACGCAACCCGGCTGCGTCCTACAGCGAGGCGCTGCGGCATTTCGGGCTGCAATTCGAGTAACAGAGAACGATCATGCGCGACAGAAACTTCCTGGTTGAGAACAACGCCAAGCCGATCTGGCACCCGATGGCCCACCCCGCCGAGATGCGGGCGCAGCCGCCACGGATCGTGATGAAGGGCGAAGGCGTCCACGTCACCGACATCGACGGCAAGACCGTGATCGATGCCGTCGGTGGCCTGTGGAACGTCAACCTCGGCTACAGCTGCGATCCGATCAAGCAGGCAATCACCGAACAGCTCGGCGCGCTGCCGTACTATTCGGGATTCCGCGGCACCTCCAGCGGTCCCTCGATCGAGCTCGCCTACGAGCTCACCGAATGGTTCAAGCCGGAAGGCATGGTACGCGCCTTCTTCACCTCGGGCGGATCTGACTCGGTCGAGACTGCGCTGCGGCTTTCCCGGCAATACTGGAAGATCAAGGGCCAGGCCGACCGCACCAAATTCCTGGCGCTGAAGAAGGGCTATCACGGCACCCATTTCGGCGGCGCATCCGTCAACGGCAACGCCAACTTCCGCCGCAACTATGAGCCGATGCTGCCCGGCGTGTTCCACATCCCGGCGCCGTCGACCTATCGCAATCCCTTCAACGAAACCGACCCCGCAAAGCTCGCGCAGCTCTGCGCGGCGGCGATGGAGGAGGAGATCGCGTTCCAGGGCGCCGACACCATCGCGGCCTTCATCATGGAGCCGGTGCTGGGAGCCGGCGGCGTGATCGTGCCACCGGACAGTTTCATGAAGCTCGTGCGCGAGATCTGTGACCGTCACGGCATCCTGATGATCGCGGACGAGGTCGTCACCGGTTTTGGACGCACCGGCGCGTGGTCCGGCTCGCGGCTGTGGGGCGTGAAGCCCGACATGATGACGATGGCCAAGGCGATCACCTCGGGCTACTTCCCGCTCGGCGCGACGCTGATCGGCGAAGCCGTTGCGGATGCCTTCGAGGCCGACACGACGACATTCGGCTCGATCGGCCATGGCTATACCTATTCGGGCCATCCGGTCGGCTGCGCTGCAGGCATTGCGGCGCTCGCCGAGACCCGCCGCCTCAAGCTCGACGAGAATGCCGCCGCGCGCGGTAAGGATCTTGCGCAGGCGCTGGCCGCGCTCAAGGCCAAGCACGCTCTGGTCGGCGACGTCAGGGGCAAGGGTCTGATGGCCGCGCTCGAGCTGGTCGCCGATCGCGACAGCAAGAAGCCGGCCGACAAGAAAACCATGGCGAAGGTCGCGGGTGCCGCCTACGAAGCCGGCGTGATGCTGCGTGTCTCCGGCAACAACCTCATCCTGTCCCCTCCCCTCATCCTCACCTCACTGGACGTCAAGGCGATCGCTGACGGGATCGACGCCGGCCTCTCAGCGGCCGGCTGACAGCGCGCTGACGCAGGCCATGGCGCGCTCGAACGGCGTGCCGTCGGCTTTGTCGCGGTCGAGGCAGTCGGCGAGCGATGCCGCCGACATCCTTTGATCGGTGCAGAAGATCCGCATGAAGTCGGCAGCGAGCGCGACCTTGCGCGGCGTGGATTGCCGCTCCCAGTCGCCGCTGCTCAGATAGAGCAAGGACGCATCATCAGCGCCGCTTTCGGCCACCGCACTGCGCACGGCCGACTGGGCGGCCAGCAACGCCAGCAGCGCGCCGGCCATCGCGCCCAGGCGATGCGCGTGGCCTCTCATTTGCTCTCCCTGGCGTTCACAATCGGCGGCACGTCGAGCGCGGGATTGCGATCGAAGAAGTTGAACGGGCGCAGCCGGAAGCCATGCCAGAGGCCGGGCATGACAGGCCAATCCTCGGCACGCGGCACGTGACGGAAGCCGACCGTGTACCACAGCACGAGGTCGCGATCCTCGATCGGCCTCTTTGCCGAGGTCCATTTCGGCAGTCCATCGACGTCGGGGTTCTCGTTCGGATACATGCCGGCGGCGTAGCGCTCGTCCCTGGCGTAGGCCGAGGTCCATAGCGTGTAGGCGCTGAAGCCGGCGCGCAACTGGATCGGATCGTCCTTGGCGAGCAGCGAGACGTCGGAATGGCCGGGCATCAGCTGATAGCTGGTGCGGTAGCCCTGTTTGTTAGTCTTGCCCGTGCTCTCGATCCTGAATTGCGCGGCGCTCAGCGGCGTCGTGACCGGCCCTTCGGTCGCGACCGGTTTGGTGTCGACCTGCCACAGGCTCTTGCGTTGGCCCTCGTCGAGCCGGCGGACGCTGAAGCGATCCTCGACCAGTCGGTTCGCGGTACCGTCGACGTCCATGTCGATCCGGAACGTCATGTAGTGATCGTGATTGACCGCCAGCAATCGCTCGTCCACCAGCGTTCCGTAGGCGGTATCCTGCGCGGCCGTCGGATCGCTCAGAGTCTTGCTCGCCACGCCCTTGGTCGCGTCGATGCCGTAGGCGCCGAGCCGGACATCGATATTGCCGGCACGGTCGAACACGTAGTCAACCAGGTAGTCGTAGTTGCCGACCACCGGCGCCATCCGCACCACCAGCTCGTTGTTCGGCCGCACCTCGGCGGTGTTGTTGAGCAGCTCGCTGTGGCGCCAGATCGGATCGCCGGTCGGGCGTTCGAAGATGCAGACCGCGCCCTTGGAGACGACAGGCGCGCCCTTGGTGTCCGATATTGTCAGATCAAGATAGTGTGCGCCCTCGGGACAATCCACGCCGCGCTGCAATTCACTGGAGAGCACGCCAAAGCCGTATTCGCCGATGTCCATATAGGCGCGAAACGACCAGGTCGGTGCCGGATCCATATAGGGCACGAACATCTCGCTCGCGGAGATCTGATAGGCGATGTCGCGCAACGAGCCGTGGTCGTCATAGCGGATCAGCGACAGCACCGCGCCGACACGCGGCTCAAGACGGACATGGAACGACCAATTGTCCCAGTGGACCTGGCCGCCCTCCACCTTCACGTTGCTGCCCTCGGGCGCCATGATCTCGATCGGCTTCGGCGGCTTGCGGTATTTTCCGGAGTCGGCGTAGGCGTGCGATGGCGTCAGCGGCGGCGGCGCCACCACGCCAAGATCGGTCACCGACAGCACGGTCCTGCTCTTGAGATCGACCTGGGCGACCAGGTTCTCGATCGGCTTGCCCCAGAGATTGTTGCCGGCGCCCGTGGTGTCGACGCAGGGCACGTTGAGCAGGCGGCGGCCCTTCAGGGCCGGGTCGCTCACCGGCCCGACCGTCAGCGGCAGGCACAGCACATTCTTGAAGTCGGTGATGCCGCGCTTGGCCATCGCGGCGATCCAGCGCGGGTCCTGCTTCGGCAGATCGCCTGCGGACATCAACTCGTCGATGGTCAGCGCTGCCTCATGATCGCTGACCTCATCCCAGCCGACCAGGCTGCGCCCGGCGAGGTCGATATGCGCCTCGTAGAGGTGCCCGCTGCTCAGCAGGGTCGCGTGCGCCCGGCGTGCGAAGGGCTGTCCGGGCTTCCACGCCCGTACCTCGTCCTTGGGATCCTCTTCGACCGTCATCGAGACGACGCGCGCCGCATCGTCGAGCCTGCCGGCGCCGCGGAGGATTTCGGAGACCGATCGGATTTCGTCCGTCGTCAGCCCATCCATCGGGTGTGTCGCGGCGGCCTGCGGCCACATCCTGCGCTCGGCCTTTGCCGGCGTCACCAGTGTCGCCGCAACCAGGCCTGCCAATGCCCATCCGCCACGCCGGAATATCAGAGCCATCACGCCCTCCACTCAAAGCCAGAACGACCAGAATACAAGCAATGGTGACGGCGTGAAGGCCTGCCTCATCCGGTAACCCGTTCCGACACGACCGGCGGGATGGTCGCTCTGGCCGGGCGCGGCGCGGCGCGATGGACATCGAGCAGCCGCACGCCGAGGCGGTCGCGCAGCGCCGGCCAGATGCCGCGCGGCGCCACGATCATCACGACGACTGCAATGATGCCGAGGCCGACCAGATACCAGCCGCCGGACAGGCCAAGCGGCCCGGTCATCAACTCGCGCAAACCGAAGAAAATGATGACGCCGAGAATCGGGCCTTCGAGCGTGCCGATACCGCCGATGATCACGATGAACATCATATAGACCGACCAGTTGACGTCGAACGCCGCCAGCGGCGCGATGAACAGATTGCCCATGAAGCTGAGCGCACCGGCCAGCCCGCATCCGGCCGCCGACAGCACGAAGGCGATGAAGCGGTTGTGGCGGACGTCGACGCCGACGCTCATCGCGGCAAGATCGTTGTCGCGAACGCTCATCAGCCCGAGCCCGAAGCTCGAGGTCATCATCTTGTAGAGCGCCGCGATGGTGACCAGCGTCAGGCCGCCGGCGAGCCAGAACATCGTCGGCTCGAACCAGTCGAAATCGATCAGCTTGCTGGTGGCGAGCGGCACGCCGGAGGTGCCGCCGACCGCCTGCGACTTCATGGTGAACGCGCCGATGATCTCGGCGAACACCCACATCGCGATCGAGAAATAGGCGTCGCGCAGCCGGAACAGCGGAAAGGCGATGATCGCGGCGACGGCCGCGGCCACCAGCGGCGCCACCGGCAGCACCCAGATCGGGGTCACCTCGAGCCAGCCCGAGGTCAGGAACAGCGCATAGGCACCGAAGGCGATGAACACCTGGTGGCCGAGCGAGACCAGCCCGGCATAGCCCGCCAGCAGGTTCCACATCTGCGCCATGGTCAGCAGCAGCAGGCACTCGGTCGCGAGCCGCAGGAAGCCCTCGTTCAGCACGAAGGGCGCACCGGCAATGAGTGCGACGAGCACTACGGTAGAGGTCAGGAGAAGTGTCCGTGTCGGCATCGGCATCACACCCTGCTCGACACGAGACCCGACGGGCGGATCAGCAGCATGATGAAGAACAGCAGGTGCGCGTAGAGCAGCCCGGCATTCGGATCGATCTTCAGCCCGATCAGCTGCGCCATGCCGAGTGCGATGCCGCCGAGCAGCGCGCCCCAGAACGAGCCGAGCCCGCCGAGCACCACGACCTCGAAGGCGATCAAGAGCCGCTCGGCGCCCGAGAACGGCGTGAAGCTCGAGCGCACCGCGAGCAAGACGCCGCCGATCGCGCCGAGTGCGAGCGACAGGCCCATGACGTAGTTATAGACCCGGTCCGGCTTGACCCCGGACAGCCGGACGATGTCGCGGCGGTCGGCGGTGGCGCGCACGATGCGGCCGAACTCGGTGTGGCGCAGCACCAGTTGCAACGCCATGAACAACAACGCCGCAAGCACCAGGGTCAGCAGCGGCATGATGCCGATGTTGAGGCCGGCGATTTCGAGGCTGGCGCGCGAGAGCTCGCCGACCTGCAGGCTGCGCACGTCGGCGCCGAAGACCTCGACCATCACGTTGCGCAGGATCACCGAGACGCCAAAGGTCAGCAGCAGCGGCGACAGCGGATCGGGCGATGTCACGACCCGGTTGACGATGGCGGCCTGGTACAGCCATCCGACTGCAAAGGACAGCGCGATCACCGGGATCAGCATCAGCAGCGGCGACACCTGCGGAAACAGGTTGGACAGCAGCACGGCGCAGAACGCGCTCAGCACCATGAATTCGCCATGCGCGATGTTGACGACGCGCATCACGCCGAACACCAGCGCGAGCCCGATGCCGAGCAGCGCGTAGAGCCCGCCCAGCAGGGCCCCGTTGATCAATGTCTCAACCCAGATCATGTTGGTTGCCAACCTTGGCTAGTTTCCTGGCTAGTTTCCGAAATAGGCGTGCGTCAGCTGCTCCGGCTGCAACCCCTGCGCCGGGCCAGTCAACGACACCCGCCCCTTCAACAGGCAATAGATCCGCTCGGAGGTCGCGAGCGCGCGCTTGACGTCCTGCTCGACCAGCACGACCGCGGTGCCCTCGCGGCGGATGTCGGCGAACGAGCGATAGATCTGCTCGACCACGACGGGAGCAAGCCCGAGAGATATCTCGTCGCACAGCAAGAGCCGCGGATTCGACATCAGCGCGCGACCGATCGCCGCCATCTGCTGCTGGCCGCCGGAGAGCTGACCCGGAAACATCCGCCGCCGCTCTTCCAGGATCGGGAACAGGTCGAACACCCGCCGCAGGGTCCAGCTGCCCTTGCGACGGTTGACGCTGCCCATCAGCAGGTTCTCCTCGATGGTCAGCGAGTCGAACAGCAGGCGGCCCTCGGGCACCATGATGAGCCCGAGCCGCGACACCTGCTCGGCCGGCACCTGCGAGATGTCGATACCGTCGAAATGCACGGCCCCGCGCCGCTCCTCGTTGAGCCCGACCAGTGCCTTCAAGAAGGTTGACTTGCCGGCGCCGTTGGCGCCGACCAGCGCCACCGCCTCGCCGTCGGCGACGGTGAAGTTCATGTCGAACACGGCCTGGAGATCGCCGTAGAATATCTCGAGGCCGTTCACATCAAGCAACGCCATCGGCCTTCAATCCCATGTAGATCTCGCGTACCACGGCGCTGTCCATCACCTCCGCCGGCGGCCCCTCGAGCACCTTGCGGCCGAAATCGAGCACCAAGATACGATCCGACACCGCGCGCAGCGCATGCGGAATGTGTTCGATCCAGATCATGGCGTGATCGGCCTTGACCGACTTAATGATGGCAACGAGTCGCTCGACCTCGGGCTCGGTGAGACCGGCGGCGATCTCGTCGAGCAGAATCAGCTTCGGCTTCGAGGCCAGCGCCTTGGCGAATTCCAGCCGCTTGCGGTCGATCAGCGGCAAGGCGCCGGCGAGCTTGTCGGCCTTGGCGTCGAGCCCGGTCCGCTGCAGCACTTCCATGGTCCAGCTCGATGCCGCCTCGCCGTACAGGCCGGCGCCGTAGGATGCGGCGACCAGCGCGTTCTCATAGACCGACAGATGCGGAAACGGCTGCGGGATCTGGAACGCGCGCCCGAGCCCCATTCGTGCCCTTTGGTGCGGCGGCAGCCCTGTGATCTCCTTGTCATCCAGCATGATCGAACCGCCGTCGGCCGTGAGCAGGCCGACGACCAGGTTGAGCAGCGAGCTCTTGCCGGCGCCGTTCGGGCCGATCACGCCAAGGCATTCGCCGCGCGCCAGCTCGAAGCTGACGGCGTCGGCGACCACGATCTCGCCGAAGCGCTTCGACAGCCCGCTGACGCGCAGAAGCGGTGCCATCTCAGGCCAGCTTGGAGAGCAGCTGGAGATCGGCCTGCTTCGGGATGAACGGCGCGGTGCCGTTGTGCACGATCAGGAGCTCGTATTTCGACTTTCCGCCCTTGGTCTTGCGCCATTGCCCGCCCGACAGCGAGGTCACCGCGACATTCTTGATCGGGCTGTCCTTGAACTTGACCCGACCGACCACGGTCTCCATGTCGAGGCCGGCGATCGCATCGCGCAGCGAGTTCTTGTCCTTCGGATCGCTGTTCTGCAGCGCCGCGAGGCCGACCTCCCACAGCGCGTGGGCATAGCCGATCGGCTGGGTCCACTGCTTGCCGGTGGTCTTCTCCCACTCGGCAGCGAGTTCGGCAGCGCTCTGGCCGGTCAGCGACGACTTGAACGGATAGGCCGGCGTCCACCACACCTCGGTCGACATGCCGTCGCCGCGATCGCCGAGCGCGTTCACCGCGGCCGGGAACAGGAAGGCCGCCGCCACCGTGCAGATCTGCGGCTTGAAGCCGGCCTGCGCGGCCTGGTTCCACAGCGTCACCCAGTGATTGCTGAAGGTGAAGCCGGAGACGATGTCGACGCCGTTGTTCTTGAACAGCGCAATCTGGTTGGTGAAATCGTCGGTCGCGATCTGGAATTTGCCGGCCGAGAATTCCTGATAGCCGGCCCCCGAGATGCCGGCCGGCAGCCCGAGCTTCGGATCGGAGAATGCCTGGCCCGGCGGATTGTCGATGTAGAGCGTGCCGACCTTCTTGTTGGTCTCGACCGACTGCCACATGCCGAGGAAGTTCCTGGCGACGTCGTCGGCTCCCCAGAAGAAGTGATAGCTGTAGGGAAAGCCCTTGTCCGGCGTCGACTTGCGCGGGAACATCCAGCCCTGCCACGGCACCTGGGTCGAGATCGTCGGAATGCCGCGCGCGTCGGCGAGCTCCTGCACCGGCGGCTGGGCGTCGCCGTCCTCGATCAGGATCAAGTCGCACTTTTCACGCAGCACCAATTCACTCGCGATCACCGACGAGCGGTTCGGATCGGATTGATTGTCCTTGAACACCAGCTCGACCTGATAGGTCTTGCCGCCGATCTTCAGGCCGTCCTTCAGCCGCGCCTTGATGCGCTCGTGGATCCAGGGATCGGGTTCGGCGAACTGCGCGCGGACGCCCGAGAGGCACCCGACCCAGCCGATCTTGAGGGTGTTGCCGGCGGCCCGCGCGATGTTCACCAGCGGCACGTTCATCGCCGACGCCAGTCCGGTGGCGCCGGCCGCCTTCAGCAGCGTGCGCCGGTCGAGCCGGCCGGACGCTGTCGTCTTTGAATTCTCGGTCATGTCCCTCTCCCCTGAAACAATTGTCTGAACTACGTCTCGTCTCAAGCCGCAGATCGTTGAATCGCCGCACGGCTCACCGCGGCAAACTTGCACAAGGTGTTCTCGATGATCTGGCGCGGGATGCCGCGCACGATGAAGACAAGCCGCGAGCGCCGGTCGGCTGAAGGCCAGCCGGCAAGCGTGATCGGCGGATGGAACACATGCTGCACGCCATGCACCACCATGGGCGCATCCGGCTGCTCGGCGACATGCACGAGCGCCTTGAAGCGTAGCAGGTCCTCACCCTTGAGCGCCGCGACATAATCGAGCCAGCGCGCGAATGCCTCGCGCCCGATCGGCTCGTCGATGATCAGGCTGTAGGACGACACGCCGGCATCGTGCGCGTGATGGCTGTGATGGCCGCAATCTGCCCCATGGCAATCGTGATCGGCGCGATGATGCGGTTCGTTCGCCGCCTGCGCTGCCAGATCGAACCAGCGCACCACGTCGCCGGACCGGGCCGACGGATCGAACAGCCCGGCGTCGAGGACCTTCGCCGGATCGACCATTCCATTGCGGATCTGGTGGCGCGCGGCGACCGGATTGATCGCCGCGAGTTGCGCGTCGAGCCGCGCCAAAGCGTCATCGGCGGCAAGATCGATCTTGGTCACCAGCAACCGGTCGGCGACCGCAACCTGCCTGATCGCCTCGCCATGCGCGGCAAGGGTGTGTACGCCGTTGACGGCATCGACGGTCGCGACCACGCCGTCGATCCGGTAGCGACTGAGAATATCGGGCGCGGTCATCAGCGTGTGCAGCACCGGCACGGGATCGGCGAGCCCGGTGGTCTCGACCAGCACGCGGTGAAACGGCGGGATCGTACCGGCAGCGCGGCGCGCGGCGAGATCGGCCAACGTCTCGATCAGATCCTCGCGCACTGAACAGCAGATGCAGCCATTGTCGAGCAGCGCCAGCCTGTCCTCGCTGCTCTCGACCAGCAGGTGATCCAGCGCCACCTCGCCGAACTCGTTGATGATGGCGACGACGCCATTGAGTTCCTTCTGGCGCAGCAGATGGTTCAGCACCGTGGTCTTGCCGCTGCCGAGGAAGCCGGTCAGCACCGTGACCGGGATATGATCCGATGCTGTCATCACTCGCCCCGTTCGTAGACCCTGCGGCCTTCGAAGAAGGTCATCTCGACCCGCGTGTCGGCGAGCTGATCCGGCGGGACGTCGAAGATCATCTGGTCGAGCACGATCAGGTCGGCCGACTTGCCGACCTCGATCGAGCCGATCGACTGGCCAAGGCCGGCCGCGCGCGCGGCATCGATGGTGTAGATGTCGATCACGGTCTTGAGATCGAGCGCCTGCTCCGCCCACAGCGACTTGCCGGGAAAGTCCCCGGTCGGGTTTTGCCGTGTCACCATGCCCTCGATGCCTTGCCAGGGATCGGGGATCGGGATGACAGGCCAGTCCGAGCCGCCGGCCATCAGCGCGCCGGCCTCCTTCAAATCCTTGTTCGGCCAGAAGCGCTGCGCCCGCTCCTCGCCCATCGCGGCCTTGTGCGCCTCAAGGAAGATGGTCGGATACCAGATGATCGGTGACAGGTCGGCGGCAACGCCGAGCTCGGCGAAGCGCCTGATGTCGTCAGGCGCGATGTAGCTCGCATGAGCGATCTGGTGAATCAGGTTGGTCGGGCCGTTGAAGCTGCGCACGACATCGATGGCATCGAGCGCCTGCGTCACCGCGGCATCTCCAGCGCAATGGATCTTGGCGGCAAGGCCGAGCTTCTCGCATCGCCCGAGCCAGCGGATCAGGTCCGGCACGGTCAGCATCGTCGCGCCGCGGAAACAGCAGCCACGCACGGGATCGGCCAGATAGGGCTCATGGAAGGCGGCAGTCTTGGCACCCGGCACGCCGTCGAGGAACACCTTGACGTAGTCCGGCTTCACATGCGCGCCGCGATAGTCTTCGCGCAGCGCAAACAGCTCCTCGCCGGCCTTGCCGAACATGAAGCCCGGCTCAACCACCGGCATCGCGCAGACCGCCCAGGCGGTGAGCTCGCCCCGATCGTCGAGGCCCTTCAGCGCCGCCATGATCGGCTGCATGCTGGCGGCGTCGATGAAAGCGGTGACACCGTAAGAGTTCAGCACCGAGATCGAGCGCGCCACCGCGGCGCGGTCCATCTCCGGCGTGTAGTGACCGGACGCCGCCAGCGCCCGCTCGACCAGGCCCGAGGCGGCCTCGATCATGATCCCGGTCAGCGTCCCGGTCTTGAGGTCGCGGCCGATCTCGCCGTCGGTCGGATCGTCGGTATCGGCCTGCACGCCGGCAAGCCGCAGCGCCGCCGAGCTCGCCCAGCGATTGTGATAGGTGTCGTCGCGCAACACGACGGGATGGCCGAGGCATGCCGCGTCGAGCAGCGCGCAGGATTCCGCGGTGTTCATCTCGTTCAGCAGATTGTTGCCGAACTGGCCGCCGACGATCCAGGCGCCGGGCGCAGCAGCCGAGGCCGCCTTATGCAGGGTCTCGGCGATCCTCGGCACGCTGTCGGCGTTGGAGAAGCGCAGCTCGTAGAGATCGGCCTGCCCGCCCATCATGATGTGATTGTGGATGTCGACGATTCCCGGCATCGCCATCCGCCCGCCGAGATCGACGGTTGCGGTCCCCTCGCCGATCAGCGATGCGACGTCGCGCTCCTCGCCGACCGCGATGAACCGGCCGGCCTTGACCGCCGCGCAGGCCACCCAAGGCTGCCCTCGGTTCGACGTGTAGATCCGACCGTTGCGGAAGACCGTGTCGGCGAATGTCCTGGTCATGCGGATCAACTTCTCGATTGGGAAAGCCTGGAGCGCTCACTGTGCGGTGCACAGCGGCCGAACCGCGCACGACACCAGCGTGACGCCAACCGTTCGGCATGTCGGCATTTGGAACAATCCACCGTCCGGTGGATGCTCGCCGCCTCCCGCAATGCGGGGAAGCGGCGGCGCTCTAGAATCCCAGCGCCAGACCGTCCTTGCGATGGTCTGAGGCGCCGAGCAGGACACCGCGCGCATGGTCGATGCGGATCGCCTGGCAGCCGCCGATCGGCTCCTCGGAGAATCGCGCATCGTGGCCACGGGCGCGCAGCTCGTCGCGGATATCGGGTGATATCGTGGTCTCCAACGACAGCGCGCCGTCGAAGGCAAAGGAGCGCGGCGCCTCGGCCGCCGCCTGGATGTCCATCTTCAGGTCGAAGACGTTCGACAGCAGATTGGCATGGCCCGCGGCCTGGTAGTGCCCGCCCATCACCCCGAACGACATCACGGTCTTGCCGTCCTTGCGTACCAGGCCGGGGATGATCGTGTGCATCGGACGCTTGCGGGGTCCGAGTGAATTGAGGTGCCCGGGCCTCGCGCGGAAGCTCCAGCCGCGGTTGTGCAGCAGGATACCCGATTTCGGCGCGTAGATGCCGCTGCCGAACGGATAGAACAGCGAGTTGATCAGCGAGACGGCGTTGAGGTCGCGATCGACCACCGTGACATAGACGGTGTCGCGGTGCTCGATATCGTCCCAGGTCGCGGGCGCGGACGCACGGCTCATGTCGATCTTGCTGCGGATCAGGCCGATATGGTCCTCGGCGAGGAATGCAGCCGGATCGACCTTGCTGGTGCCGGGATCGCAAAAGAAGGCGTCGCGCGCGCGGTAGGCCGCCTTGGTCGCTTCGGCGAGCAGATGAATGCGATCGACTTGCGCGAGGGCGCCGACATCGAAGCCTGCGAGCGTGCGCAGGATCATCAGCGCGGCGAGGCCCTGCCCGTTCGGCGGACACTCGACGACGTCATGGTCATGGTAGCGCGCCGAGATCGGCTGCACATAATCCGAGGCGTGCGCCGCGAAATCGTCGCCGTGGTGGGCGCCGCCGAGGCCACGCAAGATATTCACCATCTCGTCGGCGGCCTCGCCCGCGTAGAACGCGTCGCGGCCGTGCTGCGCGATCCGGCGCAGGGTCCGGCCGAGCGCAGGTTGCGTACGGATGTCGCCAACCTCAGGCACCTTGCCGCCGGGAAGGAACTGGGCCGCCGCGTTGCCGTCGATCTCGATCCGCGCCCGGAAGCGGCGCCAATCCTCGGCAACGCGCGGCGTGACGCAGAAGCCCTGCTCGGCAGCCGCGATCGCCGGCCGGAAGATCTCCTCCAGCGGCTTGCTGCCGTGATCGGCGACCAGCCGGCACCATGCATCGATCGCGCCGGGCACGGTCACAGCCTCGGGCGCGGTCGGCGGAATGTCGCGGGCGCCGCTTCCGGAATATTTTCCGGCGTCGGTGCCGGCAGGTGTGCGGCCGGAACCGTTGAGCGCGATCGGCGCGCCGGCCTTCGGCGAATAGAGTGCGAAGCAGTCGCCGCCGATCCCGGTCATCTGCGGCTCGACCACGCCCTGCACCGCGACCGCCGCCACCGCGGCATCGACGGCATTGCCGCCGGCCTTCAGCATCTCGACCGCGGCAAGCGTTGCCTGCGGATGCGAGGTCGCGGCCATGCCGCGCTCCGCAACCGCCACCGAACGGCCGATGGCCATGAAATCACGCATGTCGCTTCCTCTGATGTTGCGAGCGGCAGCCGCTCGCCAACATTGTCGAAAACGACACCGGTCCTACGGAGAAATTTCGTCTCGGGCGTGCCGTAGCGGCAATCCACCTAACGGTGGATCGGGTGGAGGCGACTCGATCGGCACCCGTAACGGAGTTGTAGGACGGGCACCCCATCCTACAGGCGCCGCACCGTCAATAATTCCTATTTTGACTCACAGATCGGCAACACACTCGCCGTCGTCCCGGCGCAGGCCGGGACCCATACGCCGCAGCAGGTGTTGTGAACGGGACTCGTCAGTCCAGCAACGCGCCTCAATCAGCAACGGT
>OFSF01000070.1_pt1 | contig 44301 bp, 57 predicted proteins | sample 1543271 | NCBI WGS metagenome assembly OFSF01 (sample SAMN07774227, study PRJEB24372) | wastewater metagenome | isolation source: Exp Tend VB 100WW | collected 2016-02
TGTAACCTTTGACGTTGTCGCGCAGGGCTTCGAAGTTGCTGGCGCGGGTGCGCACAAACTCCTCGTCCACCAGGCCTTCGTCGATCACCGTGTGGATCAGCGCGTTGAGCATGGCCACGTCGGTGTCGGCCTTGAACTGCAGCGTGCGCCAGGCGTGGCGGCCAATGTCGGTCACGCGCGGGTCGGCCAGCACGATTTTTGCCCCGCGCTTGGCCGCGTTCTTCATCCAGGTGGCGGCCACCGGGTGGTTGGAAGTGGGGTTCGAACCAATCACAAAAATCAGCTCGGAATGCTCCACGTCATTGACCTGGTTGCTCACCGCGCCCGAGCCCACGCCTTCGAGCAAAGCGGCCACGCTGGAGGCGTGGCACAAGCGGGTGCAGTTAATACAGGTAGCGGCGGCGGCGGCGCCGGAACTTCAGGTGCTCCCTACCCATCGTACGCATCAGGAGCTGGTGGTTCCGGTGTTGTTATTATTAAAGTGCCAAGTAGTTTCACAGCTACATTTAGCGGTGGTGTGACACAAACAAACGCTACTGCTGGTGGCTTCACAGTTTATACTGTCACAGCTACATCTACAACATCAGAAACGGTGTCTTTCTCATGAGCCATTTTGCAAAATTAGATAACAACAATCTGGTTATCTTTGTTACTGTTGGCCGCCAAGAAGATGATGGGCTAGAAGCCGAATTATGCGCTCGCACTGGTGATCGTTATGTGCAAACCAGTTACAACACATCAGGCGGTGTACATCGGCTAGGCGGCACACCATTACGCAAAAACTACGCAGGCATTGGTTACACCTATGACGAAGCCCGTGATGCCTTTATTCCACCAAAGCCATACGCAAGCTGGTTGCTAGATGAAGACACCTGCCTGTGGAAGGCGCCTGTGCCAATGCCTAGTGGTGATGGCCTTTACAGATGGGATGAAGCGACTACAAGCTGGGTGCTAGTTGAGCTAGACTAGAGGCAACACCAGCCTGAGCCGTGATTGAAGTTGCAGCCGCCGCTATTGGAGCTGCCATGGGCATCGTCGCTTCTGGGCTTAGCGGTATGCTGCGCCGTGATGACCAAGCTGCTGCTGCTGTAGTGCGTTTAACCGCAGCCGTTGAACATATCGCTGGCGAGGTTTCGTTGATGCGTTCTGAAATGCGCGAAGATCGCACCGAATTGTTTGGCCGTTTAAATCAAGCTGAGCAACGCTTAGCAACTTTAGAAGCCAAGCTTAGTTAGACTGAGTGTGACGTTTGCCACAATTGCTGTGGATGCTAACACCGTTGCTGCTGTCGCCATTGTGGTGGCTGCTGGCTCAGAATTAATTGCCTTATCACCGCTGAAATCCAATAGCTGGATTCAGTTGTTGCTGCAGTTTGCGCGTTTGGCATTCCCTAGGCGCCGCTGATGAATTTCCTAGCTGCCGCTCGCGCAACGACAAAGCCAACGCCGTTGCCACATCAGCAGGCGGCATGGAACTGGGCGTGGGAGCTACTAGCGCCAGATGAGCAAGCTACATTCCTCGACAAATTCCGCAGTGACCCGGCGCCGAAAGCTACATTGGCATGGATACCAGCGGCCATGCTGATACGCGAGTTTGAGGGCTTTAGTGATGTAGCATATATTTGTCCTGCCGGTGTGCCAACCATCGGCTGGGGCACCACTAGATGGCCTGATGGCGCAGCAGTAAAAATCGGCGATACCATCACACGCGATGCTGCTGATGGATTGCTAGATAACATGCTGGAAACTCAAGTAGTACCAGCATTAGCTAAAAGTATTCCTAACTGGAAAACATTATCAGCGCAGAGGCAAAATGCGTTGATTTCGTTTGCCTATAACGTAGGTTGGCATTTCTACGGCAGCGAAGGTTTCGAGACAATATCGAAGGCGCTACATGCGGCAAACTATGACGCAGTGCCAGCGGCATTGATGCTATACGTAAATGCTGGGACACCAGCAGAACCGGGCCTCCGCCGTAGACGTGAAGCCGAAGCAAAACTCTGGGGCATACCAGCTAAAACCAGCTCAGTGCTTTTGAAGGTGCCATATGAGTACCAAAACGACAATGCCAGCGGCACCGGCTACCGCGAGTGTTTCAGCAGTAGTTGCGCGATGATTGCTCGTTACCACGGCAAGGTAAAAAGCGATGATGCCTATAACGCTGTAAGAGCCAAATATGGCGATACCACCGACGCACAGGCGCAGGTCCTTGCATTACGGGCACTCGGACTCACAAATTCAAGGTTCGTCACTAACTGCGCACCTGGCCTACTAGAGGCTGAGATACGTGCTGGCAGACCTGTAGCAGTCGGATGGCTACACCAAGGGCCATACAACGCGCCAACTGGCGGCGGCCATTGGTCTGTAATCATCGGCTTTGATCCAGATTATTGGATACTGAACGATCCCAACGGTGAGGCTGACTTGGTAAACGGTGGCTACGTCAGCAATAAAGGCGGTGCTGGCGTGAAGTACTCCAAACCTCGCTTCAATAGGCGCTGGGAAGTGGATGGCGCATCTACAGGCTGGGCGCTGTTGGTACGTCCTGGCTGACGGTGCAAATGCACCAATCCCGTGGATTTCCACGGATTTACACCTAAACAAACCATTGACTGGAGCAAGTGGACCATCACATCGACGGCACCGAACTTGTTCCAAAAAAAGTCACCAAACACCGCTTCCGCAAAACCATCATTGCGGCCTGGGGAGGTCGCTGCGCCTACTGCGACGAGGTACTAGGCCGCAACGCCACGCTCGATCACATCATCCCCCGCTCAAAAGGTGGCGAAACCCAAGCCACCAACCTCGTGGCCTGCTGCCTAAGCTGCAACAGTCACAAATCTTCACATCCCGTATTCGAGTGGTTCAAGGATCGAGCCTGGTACTGCCCTCTGCGGGAGGCACGGCTACACCGCTGGATTGCAGGGCAAGCTTACGCACATTTTCCTGCTGAGTATCGTAATCAATTTGCCACTTCCATAGAGCTTGCCACAATTGACAATGTTCCGCGACAACCCCCCGACCCTCCACTCGCCACAGACTTCCCCGATCGCTATTAACAACACTACAAACAGGCTGATCCACACATCTATACTGGAGCGCATTACCAAGTCTGCTTATGACCTGGGCCAATTGGCTAATCCCCACCGTAACTCTTAACGACGAACTTCGCCTGGAAACCCAAGTCCGCTCCCTACGCGCGTGTAAAGATTTGCAACAAGTTTCAGACTTAGCAGTAATGCTACTCCGCCAGAACTACTCATACTCGGAGATTATCAAGAACGCTACCCGTCACATCGCCGAACTCGAAATGCGAGAAATGCTTGTGGATTTTAAGAATACGCCGCAACTTGTTGATTGATTGATCGTACACCTGCCGCACCCTCTCCCGACTAAGATCCAAGTCCACCCCGATCTGGGTCAGCGTTTTGAACTCGTACCCATCAATACCAAGCCTATGCAATAAAACATACCGATGCCGTGCATCCAAATTATCAATACAGTGCATTATCACTTCATAAGCCTCCTGCGAATTAATCTCATCCAGCGTGTCGTCGTACATCGTTTCTTTCTCATCCGCAATAACATCACCAAGCGTTGTCTCCCCATCCTTCTGCGAAATCTTCTGATCCAGCGAAACAACAGAACAACCCTTAAGTATGATCTCGTGCAACTTCTCTAGCGTCACACCCAACGCATCTGCCAATTCCTGCTTACTGGGTTTCCTACCAAGCGTCATCCCCAGCTCGTGCTTAACTTTTCGCAACTTACTAAATAACTCTGCCATGTGAACTGGAACACGTATTGTGCGACTTTTCGTATCTATACCCCGCTGAATCCCCTGGCGCACCCACCAATACGCATAAGTGGAGAACTTATACCCGCGAGCACCATCAAAAGTTTCAGCCGCCCGTATCAAACCCAACGTACCTTCTTGCACAAGATCGAGCATATCCAAATTCTTAGCAACCCCGGTATATCTTTTGGCTATATGCACAACAAGCCTCAAATTGCTATTAATAAGACGCTGCTTTGCCAACGCACCACGCTTAACAGTACGTTGCTGCTGCTTCGTAAGAGGTTCTGTACTGTCCTGCAAGACAGCCGCAGCAGAGATGGCACGAAACAGCTCTATCTCCTGCGTACCGTTCAACAGCGGATACCTAGCAATCTCCTTGAGGTAAACGCCAAAAGAATCCATAACACCGAACTCGTGCGGCTATAGAGTAGCACACTACACTTCACCTTCCAACTTCTTTACTTTCTTTCCAGCTATACGATTCTTCACAGACGCAGCCCACTGCGCCTGATCCGCAGCAGCAGCTTCCTTGTACTCAGAGCAATTCTTTTCAAGCCACTGGTAAACAGCTTGTCTGGCTAACGCAGTGACACGCATGTTGGCAGTAGCAGCGTAGCGTTCCAGTAGTTCGTATCGAGCGTTATCAAGCAGCACCTGCATATACCGCTTGTTCCCATGTTTTAGAGGCATGACCTTTTACCGTATGGATTATTGTAGCACTCTACAACCCTTGCCTCTTCCGTGCGGCACTACGTTGCTTGCGGCATCCAGCCCGCACATCAAAAGCCCACTCTAAAAACTGCGTGGCGCGTTGAATATCACCAGTAGTGGAGCGGGGAAGTACACGAAGTAAATTCCCCACAACTTCTTTACGCATTATTTCGCCTGTGCCCAACTCTTCCCCCATCTTGCCTCCGCAACGGCTGGGACATCACCCAACCATACTGCTTCCGCACCTTCCATCGCCTCTGTAAGTAATGCCGCCCACTTCTCCTCAGCACCTTCCGCAACTTCCAAAATCACTTCGTCATGTACAACTCCTGCAAGTTTGGCTTCATCCTCATCTGTATTTGCAAGATGCCGCCATAACAAAGCCAACGCCCGCTTCATAACCGCCGCCCCAGCACCCTGCACTGGAGTATTACAGCGCGTGGTGAGCTTGTTATTTTCACCAATCAGAAAACGCCGCATCCCGGAAATCCTGACATTTATCGCTGCTTGATCAGAAGCTTTATCCGCCTGCATGGCACATTGCTTCTGCCACGCATCAATGCCTGGATAAATCCGATGGAACGCCTCCCTAATTTCCTTTGCCTCATCCAGATCCATCTGAATACCTGACGCACCAGCGTATTCACGCAAACCCTTCGCACCAGATCCAAACAACAGACCGAAGTTGGCCGACTTGGCTATCTGGCGCTGCTCCTTTGTCACCTCATCTTCCTCCACGTCGTAGATACTCATAGCGGTAAGCGTGTGGAGATCCTGCCCTTCCTTAAACGCATTAATCATCACCGTATCTTTTGCCTCTGCCGCCGCAAGTCTCAACTCCATCTGCGCGAAGTCAGCAACAACCAATAACTTCCCTTCCGGTGCCTGCACACAGGACCTAAAACTCTCGTCCCTCGGAACTTGTTGAAGGTTCGGCTGCATACAACTCATCCTTCCGGTATCTGCCCCCATCTGCATATAGCTGGCACGAATCCTCCCTTCTTCATCAACACACCCCAGCAATGTATGCACCATCTGTCTGCGCTTCTCGATCCGCTTCCACCTCAAATACAACGCAATCACCGCATGATCCGCCGCATACTGCCTCAAACTGTTGCGAGACACACTGGTCTTACCTGTAGAATCGACCGGCGGTTTCCCCAGCACAGCCTCAAAAGCACGTCCCAGCTGCCCTGGTGAGTTCAAGTTAAACCCGGCAGGCATTCTGTTACCTTTCTTAATAGTCCCCGTGGCCTTGGGGCGCGTATTCAACTTACCGTCTGGATCACGCGGCAACTTGTAATCCTCAGGCAACGCCTTATCCAAATCTGTCAAGAACTGTTCACCTAATGCAACATGTTCCTCGGCAAGATCAGCCTGCACCGCATCCAGCATGGAGCGATCAAACGGCAACCCAGTGCGCCACAACTGCGCCATCGCCGGAATCGCGTCGCACTCCAATCTCCACGCCGTATGCAAATTTGCCGTAGCCAATAACTGGTTCAACGTCCCATCCAACAACGTAAGAACTCGAACATCATCCGCCGCATATGCAAGCTGGGACGGCGTTAAATCCTTCGACCAATCACTTTTCTGCTCGTCTTTAGGAAGGTCGAACTTGAGATACCGCTTAACGACGTGTTGTAAACCATTCTTTACATTCGGCAACCCATTCGTCAACAACCTGCTGGCCAACATGGTGCAGCAGATACTGCCATTCGGGTAAATGCCGTGCTCCTGTAACCAACCAACATCAAAAACCGCGTTATGCGCCAGCCAAAACCTTTTAGTTGCAAAGAAATCTGCGATTTTTTCCCAGTCCTTGTCGTCTAGATCCCAACAATCCAACACAACAGGGTGCCGATCCAGTGCAGCGAACTGGAGCAACCGCATCTTGCCCATCTGCGGCTGGAGCTGAGTTGTTTCACAGTCAAAAGCAATGGTGACGGCGTTGGCAAGGGTGGCCAAGTCGGAAACAGAAGAGAAAACAGTCATGCCTGGTTTGGCGAATACCGCTCTACTGTAGCAGAAAAGGCACCACTTAAGGCACTGGAGCTAAATAATACGCAAACCACGCCCGCAAAGCATCACCGGTAGCAGTACCCGGCGAGGCCCGCAAAAGCTTTAACAGCTCCTTGTGGTTAGTAAACAACTTTGTCCCAGTGTCCTGGTACAACGTAAACCAGATGCCTTCGGTGTTATGAGTGCCGGGATGGACATTAGCAAACACCTTAAAACTACCGCCGTCAAATGTACGGCTAACCCCGGCAGCAGGCGCCGTAACACCACATGCTTTGAGCACCGACGCCTTAAGCACCGATTCGGGAATAGCGGATAGCTGCCGCCAGGATGGTTCCATGTCAACTAAAAACTACTTTACGAAAACCTTCAACACGCTTTAGCGATGCCGCATCACCCCATTTAACAGCGTGACGCGGCAAGTCTATCTCACAAGTAAACCACTTATGTTCACATCTTAAACATTTACGATCTCGCACAACCGACTCAACAGTATCGTGCCTTGTATTAATAGTTCGTATCCTAACGGAGTCACACTTCGGGCAGTTCATAGCGATCCAGGTGTTTAATTAAACGATCAAGATACCACCGCGCTTTAGACGCATTTAGCATCGGATCGTCTTTGTCCCACATCCTTAATACATAACGTAGGACGTGGCCTTGGCAATTTCCCAGTACAGCATCAGGCGCACGACTAATCGCATCTTCGATGATGTCAATTACTTCGACGCGCCCGAAAGTGTAATGAGCTGGAGCATTAACTTTATCCAAGGAGCCCGGCCTCATCTACATAGAACTCCAAGTCTTGAAGTATGTCAGCTAGCGGGTGGTTCTCCTCGAACTCGATGAGTTCTTGGGTGCCAGTCGTAGCTGTGTACTCCCTGTAGGTACGCACCAGCTCAGCCACAGCCGAGTTCAACGCCTCAAGTTGTTCCGTAGTCATGAGTCTGCAAGCGGGGTGGAGCGGCTTCGACAGGCCGCAGATCTTTACTGTAGCACAGAACGGTTACTAATCCCAGAACTTTTCTGCGGCCTCTCTAATCTCCATTATCTCAACGTCGGAATATCTCTTAGGAGGCTCCTCTGGGTTGCTATCCCTATTCACACGAGATACTGGAAATAAATTCAAATCCGTTGGGGTGGAAGAGGTTTGAATTAATCCGGCCTCTTGTAACAAATCGACCCCGGAACAAATAGCCGCTGTCCCAGGTACTAGATCTGTACTACCGGCTTTATTTATTCCGGGCTGTATTTGTTCCGGACCTTCGGAACAATTCAAATCCATCTCCACCACAGGGTTTTTTATTTGTTCCAGTGCTAACTTCGTACCCCCCCGCGCGTGAGATATAAAACCTGGAACATTAGTACCAACAGCTCGGTAGTACACAGGGCGACGTCCTTTTCCTTTCGGATTAGCTGTATCGGGTGGAGCGCACCTTTCCACCAGTTTTTGTTGCTCAAGCTTTTCCAACACACTGCGGTTCATACGTTCCGTGTGCTCCCCACCTACTTCTTCGTGCTGTACAAGCTCTGAGAGCGTCCAGGGCCGTCGTTCCGCCCTCATAAGCTCCAGGACAGCTTGAACCTGCTGGGACGCTGTTACAGCGGCTCCTCGCGCTTCAGGGAGATGCCTTATCTGGTAAGTAAAATCTTTCATAAGACGAAACACCATTTGCTTGCCCTCTCGATCATCCCTAGATTTTTCAACAGTTACGCACCGACTATTCGGGTAAAGACCCCGCTCAGCAATTTCTTGCTGGGTAAGCCTTCGCATGTTCCAGGTCTCATCCACAGCAGCCCGGATTGCACTGGTGCCTCTAAATTGCCCACTCTTAGTGTTGTGGTGAATAATCAGAATCGCGCAAGCCGGAAAATCCTGACCGTTACGCCTAGCAAGCCTTTTGATAGGTAAAGCGTATTCCCGACGATTCTCCTCGTAAGGATTGGAGTCGTTACAGCCATCCAAACTATCAATAACAATCAAGTCGTACTTATACTTTTTCTGTAACTTACAAAAACGTCTATACCAGTTCATATCCCACTCAGGAATAACATCCACACCGTACTCAACACCCAACTGCATAAACTGTCTTCTAACTATCCGCTCGTTTTGATCTCCATTAAGCCACAAAACTCTACATTTAGGCACATCAACTAAACCACCATAAACATCAAAAGGAATACCACCACTAAGGTGTTTAGCAATTGTCTGGCACATTGCCGTCTTCCCAGTACCCCCATCAGCATGAATAAGTAGAGTCCAGGGCTTAGGAAGTAAACCCGGAATTAAATACTCAAAAGGGGTCGATTCCAAATCGGCTATAGCAACAGGACCAGAACCTTTAGTGCGCTGGTACGCCATATCAGCGTCCAGAAGTCGATCAATGGCGCTAGCCCCTTCACGTCTACCAGCTTTCAAAGCCAGTACATGCTTAGCTTGATCTAAAAGTGCAGGATTTTCAATCTCCTCCTCTAATTTTGTTCCTTGCTGGAGCAATTCTTCCCCAGTCAGATATACAACTTCGACACGTTGCGTAACCCTCTCAGCAGCATAAACAACCTTGCGCAAATCCTCGGGCAACCACAACCTGCCGGGCATCTGCTGATCGGCCATCCAGAACAAGGTGCCCAACGACACCGGCCCCTTCCTAAACGACTTCCAGACTGGTTCACACGGATTCTCCTCCGTCCACTCCCCCGCATACTCGGGATCTTCTGCTGACCACGCCGACCACAAAGTCAACCCCAAATTCCCCGGCACCTCCGAGTGGATCGCCATACCAACCTTTATCCAGTGATCGCGACTACCACTGCCCTGCCCGGGTATGACCTTCAGAGCACACTGGATAATCTCAGCAACTTCCGCCGGGTCCCTATCAGAGAAATCCAACGCTTTACGGTTCTTAATAAACCCCGCATCCTGCACTTCGCGCCCCGCCGCATCGCGCATCTCTGCCAACAACCACTCGGGCGCCACCGGCACCTCCTCCAGATCCCCCTCAAACCCATACGACCCAGCTGGAGCCTTCCCATCACTCGAACCTGGATACGCCCCATAGATGAGCCCCTGGCGCCCCCAGAGCACCTCATACCCCGCCCCGGTATCTGACAACCCAAAACCTTTTACCTGGCCCCACAGCTCCTCAGGGACCCTAAACAGGTACTTCGCCGCATTGCTCTTCGTACTGGTAACGACTGGAGCACCCTCAAGGGTGTCCTTCCACTTTTTGCGCAACCGCGACAGGTTCCGGTCCACATCAAGAAAAACAATCCCCTTACTACGGGGTCCAGCAAAAATACCCACAGCCTGGAACACCTCCGGCCTGCGCTCAATCTGTAACGCCACATCCGCAGGCGTCATCACATGATGGTGAGCCCTTTCAAACGGAGTTTTGCCCTTACTCAACTGCCCCGACTGCATGGGACATGTATTGGCATAAATCGGTGCGTAGGCAATACCTATCGGCAACTGCCGCACAAAGGCGAGCAGCTCTTGTGTAGTACACATGGTAAACTTCAGAGTGAGGTTGTTCAAAGACGCCCCGACCACCGAAAGGCGGCTGGGGCGTTTTTCTATGGTAACGCTTGACAGCATCCTGACAACCTGTTAATGTGTAAAAGTACAGCCCACCCCGGGCTACACAAACCACAAAACAGATGGCATTCCTCTCCAAAACCGCAACAGCCGCAATCACCCAAAAAAGCGGTGGCGCCTACCTTTCCCCAAGCAAAATTGCCGACGGTGGCAGCGCCCGCTTTGCCCTCCTCTCCGAAGAACCCCTTGAGTTCTGGGAAACCTGGGGCCAAGACAGCGCAGGCTCCATGAAGCCTTTCCGCTTCCCCCAAGAACCCACCCCAGAAGAGGTCGTACTGGAACTAGGCAGCTACACCCCACGCACCAAAGACAACGGCGGCCTCGACATCAAGTTCGCCATCGCCGTTCCCGTCTACCACTTTGAAGACGGCAAGGTAAAGGTTCTACAACTCACCCAGAAGTCGATCATTTCCGAACTGGATCAAGTGGCACAGATGGAGGATTACGAGAACCTCCAGGAGTGGGATTTCATACTGTCCCGCACTGGCTCAAAACTCACCACTGTTTACACACTGCGCCCAGCACCCCGCAAAACCACCACTAACAAGGTGATTGAGGCTGCATGGTCCGAAACCCGTGCTGCCGGTTTCGACATTACCCGCCTACTAACAGGTGGAGATCCTTTCAAAGCCTAGTCCCCCACTACCTTTGCCCCCGGCCTTGCGCTGGGGGCTTTTTAGTGGTATTATGTAATGGGAAGGAGTATTTTTGTGTTCCTGCAAGGCCACACAGGACTGGAGCAGGACAACACTGGCCCATTCCGCGTATACCGCGACGTTACGGGCAAGGTTTACCACAGCGTCACCCATATTCTCAAAGAAACCGCCAACAATGATGCACTGGAACGCTGGAAAGCCCGCATGGGGGATCGCGCTGGCGTTATCTCTAGCGTGGCCACCACCCGTGGCACCCGCGCCCATTCACGAGTGGAGTGGCGCCTCAAAACCGCTCGCAAGCTCGCCATTCATGCTGCCAATTCAAAAGGACTGGAACGCATTCCTAGCTCGATCTGGAAATGGGCACTGGCAAAAGCGTACAAAAGCAACCCACCAAAATTAGACCTGAGCTGCGTCGGCTACGGTCGCGGCCTTGATGCGTGGCTGGAACAACACTGCGCTGGCGAGGCAGGCGTGGAACTGCGCATCACATGTAGCCCGCCGTACCTCCACGCTGCCACCGCCCCATGCCACGGCTGGGCTGGAACATTCGACGCCGCTCTGTATCTGCGAGACCGCCCCGGCCTATGGCTGGTGGACTGGAAAACCAGCGCCACCCGTCGCGGCGCCGAACTGCTGGAGGACTACTTCGACCAACTCGGCGCCTACCACGCCGGAACCATTCAACACAACCCCAACCAGGAGTTTGCAGGTGGAGCAGTTGTCATCGCCCGCCGCGCCGGTCCCCCCGATGTGCACTGGCTCAGTAAGGATGACCTACTGGAACGGTCACACAACTTTCATGGTCGCTTCGTCACCTACCTCGAAAAGTTACGCACCCCCGCACCACCACCACCACCAAAACCGTGGGCGGATCTTGACGACATATAAAGCTCGCTGCGCTCGCCACCAAGGCGTGGAACGTAAACGCTTGACAGGTTCTGCATTGAGGTGTAGGTTTACATAGTACACATCACCACCTTGATGATGACCGCAACAACTACCGCCACAGCATTACTCCCTTGCTGGGACGCCAACGCTTACATCGCTGAGGCTGACCGAGTAAGCGAAGCCCGCTACGCCCAGAACTGGGACGCTGACCCCGAATACGGCTGGGGCGGCCAATGCCCCATCACCAAGCAGTGGTTAAGCGAATCCGAGTGGGAAGACGAGGGCCTCCTCCCCCTTCCCGAGGATTACACTGCTTTCGACAAAGCACTGGTGAACTGGCTCCGCGAAGGCGACGCCACTTACGGGACCAAAGGCTGGGGCTTGACCCTTTTTGACTACATAAACCTTGCACACTGCGCAGCGGAACGTGCCGTTCAACACTGCACCACCGAGCGCTTCGACCGCGAATACGAAACCTCACGCATGCACATCTCAAGCTGGAACCGCTGATGCCGCGAGCTACGCTCGCACACTACTGGAGCCTTTCATGCCTGTTTACCGTGTTTTCCAATCCTGTAGTTATGACACCGCAGGCCAAACCTTTCTGATGCGCTGCATCGACTACGCCACAGCACTGGAACGTGGCAAAAACCTCTGCGGTTCCGCCTTTCAACGGGTGGAACTGACCGATGTTCTCCTACCCCCTTTCATCACCAACGATGGCTCAACCACAAACACAACAGCGTGAGACTCATGAGTCTTGCCTTTCATGCCGGCACTTTGAGGTGTCGGACAGCGAAGCCTATTGCACTCTCGACACCTGGCTACTGGTACGCGAAACCACTCAGACCGGCGAGGTCAACTTCCTTTCATGCGAACACCACTCCGAAAGGACTGGAGCATGATTGTGCGCAGCGTGTGCGGCATGGTGCTGTGGGGCGAAGTGCTCCGCGCCACCACGCCGCCTTTCATACGGTATGTGACGTTTCGTAACACTCAGGGTGTTACCGAGGGCCAGGTTGAGCTGGAGCATTTCATGAGGTTGGATTTCATCTTCCCGTTGCGTCTTGCGAGACTCACGCTGCCACCTCGGGCGGTTATGGAGTGTCAAAACTCGATACGCTCGCTACCTACCACAAGGCAATAAGAAAACCCCCCGCGATGCACCGAGCACCGCGAGGGGTTTTTTACTAGCTGGAGCTGTTTAGTTGAAGTCGTAAACAAAACGACCGGTAGCGTCAACGCTTTGAACGTAGCTCAACCGAACCAGATGCCATGGGGCACCCTGGCTCAACTTGTGTAACGCCATAGCTGCTGTTTCGGCTTCGTGTGTGATCTGCTCGCCTCGCTCCTCACAGTAGAAGGTGTGGGTGATGGGCCAAACAGCTTGGGTTCCTTCGATGGTTTCCATGATTTTTTCTACTTGGTGGATGTGGAAACTGTGGAAAACTCAGCCAACACGTCGGCAGCGTTGACGGTGAGCGGGTGGTGCTTAGCGCGATCCAGTGCGAGGTTCATTTTCTGGCATTGTTGCCAAAAAGGCAGCAGTTCCCGTTCAAGGCGAAGTGGGCCTTCCTTTCCATACGCTGCATGGAGCGCCAGGAGGTCTGCCCAGTCGGAATCGAGGAGGATGCTGTGCTCAACTGCCCAGCGCAGATCAGAATAATGCCGTTTTTCGAGGCGGATTTGATCGCGCTCTTCCTGTGTTGCCATGGTTCCCGTGGGTGTTGGGTGAACTCAGGAATAATACAGTACAACGGGGCAATGGTCAACAGTTGACAACTGGAACCAATCTGCTATTGTATGAGGGTACACAACACCCGGCCACCCGAACCGGCGAACAATGCAAACCGTCAACCGACACACCAGAGCTTCCCGGAATGGTGAGCCTCGCTCTATCGTCTGCCCCCACTGCCAAACCGTCAGCGAGGTTTACCATTTCGCATGGTGCGGGCTCCAATGCCCCGAGTGCAAAACGATGGTAGATAAATACGCCTGGCTGATCCTGCCTCTAGAACACCATTACCTCTGAACCCATGCCAATCACCTACGCAGTCACCCTAATCTGGAACATCCGCCCACTCGATCCCCAGGAGCATTCCGAAGAAACCACAACTATTCTCATTGTTGCAGATAACGAAGAAGAAGCAGTGGAGCAAGCTATTGCTTCCTGCACTCAAGAGGACGAACCTGATGATGCGTTTGCTATAGAATACGCTCAAGTGGTTTACAAGCGTTTTGGAAAACAACGAGATGGAGAGCTTGGACTCGTCGCAGCCTACTGATGAGGAGTTGCCAAATGAAGAAGATGCACCGGAAAGTAACATTGAAGCACCCGTAAAGAAGAAGGCTTTCACTAAGGATGGCAAGCATGTATATGGCAGCCGCAATCCTAATTCTGTTGTGGAAGATCGGTGTAAGAGGTTATATAAGCGGCAATTGGAGGGATTACCGACCCGTCATCTTGTACTCGAACACGTTGAAAGAGAGAGTATTGCGCTTAGTACAGGTTGGAAAGATTGGGCAATCGTCCAGAAGTGGAACACGGAGGACTGGAGCAAGGAACGTGAGAGTATGGTCTCACGTATCCAAGGTGTGAGAATGCGTATTGTTAATCAGGCAATAAAAAAGGGACAATTAATGACGGCAGTGACTGCGCTGCAACACATTGGGGCGCACTTAGGTGAAGTCGATATGAGCCATTCAATAGCATTAACGCCAGTGCTAAATATTACGGTGGAAGAATCACGCCCGAAAAACCTTTCATCGGGGTCTGAACCAGTTAATATCACCCCCGCGCTTGAATCTGTGCCAGAAAACCTTTCATTAGATGCCGAATAAGCCTTTCATTGTTGCCTTTCATAGTCGCGGCCTTTCATTGCCTTTCATTGCCTTTCATTGCCTTTCATTGCCTTTCATAGCCTGGGGCACCAAGGCACCAAGGCACTAAGGCCTAGTACAAGCGTATTGCTAGGGCAGAGCTGAGCTGAGGCAGAGCAGGGCAGAGCTGGGGCATCCTACCACGGCACGGCACGCGCAATTGAGAACCGGTCTCAGTTATGTAGTGTGTGAACTTTTAATAATCTTTTAAGATTCTCCGCGGTTTGGCTGCCGGTTTGGCTGTATTGTATGAGGGCACAAGCCAAGTGCACCCAAACCACCCTACAACAAAATGACCCTCACCCATCTAACCAAACGATCGGCCAACGTTAAAACCGGACCGATCCCCGTTTCTACTTCTTCCCGTGAAAATTGTCCCGAAACTTGCCCATTCCGTTCAAACGGTTGTTATGCAGAATCTGGAAATCTTAGATTACACTGGGATAAAGTGACAGCGGGAGAACGTGGCACAGAATGGCAGACTTTCTTAGATAGTATTAAAGCTCTGCCCGAATCTACTTTCTGGCGCCATAATCAAGCTGGTGATATCAAAGACCCTAACACTGCAGCAGGCACCAAACAGCTGGCACAATTAACTAATGCTAACCGCGGCCGGAAAGGTTACACCTACACGCACCACAGATTAACACCTATTGGGGTGCAGAATCTAAAAGCTGCTACATCTCAAGGGTTTACAGTTAATGTGTCCGCTGACAGTGAACAGGCTGCAGATGTGGCGATTAGTAAAGGCTTAAGAGCTGTTTTTGTTGTTAATTCTGCAGAAAACCGTAGATTCTGGAACACTGCCTGGGGTAATCGCGTTGTTGTTTGCCCTGCTCAACTGCACAAAAACATAGATTGTAAAACATGTAAGTTGTGCCAATCGCGGCCGCAGAATGTGGCAATTGCTTTTCTGGCACACGGTAACGGCAAAAAGAAGGTCGAACAGCTTCTAGGCTGATACAATACAGACAAGCGCCCAACCATGGCGCACCAAACCACCAAACCAAACCACCATCATGATTAAACACTTTTGCGCCTCGAATGATCTCAACGGTAATCCCCAGCGCTGTTACGTTTTAGTCGACGATCGCGGCCAATCTTTGGCGGTATGGGATGAGGGTTATAGAGGCTCAGACGCCGTGCCAGGTGTATGGCGTCGAGAAGCCTACAGCGCTACACGCTCCTCCATAACTGTTAGAGAATATAAAAGACTTTTAAAGACCTTACCCTCCCCAGACTATGCGCATGAAGTAACCGGCTTTTCTCACCTGAGAAGTGTAGAAGCATGAAGCGCGCAATTATGTACTCTGCTTTAGTGCTAGCCTGTTCGACTACTAGCCTGCCATTGGCTGGGGGTTGCCTGATCGTAGGGTTCTTTTTTATTCTGAAGGGGGAAACCTAAAGAATTGTTAAGTTGAGGCTAGCCGCTCGCTAGCCTCTCTCTTTTCTGCTACAATACAAGCAAGCACCAAACCTGGTGCACCAAACCACCAAACCCATGCCCCTAACCATCAAACAAATTGAATACATCGAACGTAACATTTCCGAGAACGCTAAAAAAGAAGCGGCTTTACATTTTGCTTCTAAACTCCCCCCGCACCTTGTGGGTGAATTCTGGAAAGTTTACAGAGCGGCGAAGTAGTTCAAACCTACTAGGCCAGGGCTCACCCTCTGGCCTAGTTAAAACGTACTACCCGGGGTAGGGTAGGAATTCTGGCGGGGTGGAGCACCGTCCCGGGAACCTACTGGTACAATCTCAACCTACTCTACCCTACTACACAACAGGGGGTAGGGGTCGAGTTCCTGTAGAGTAGTATCTAAGTACCGAAAAAATAACAAATCGTGTCGAACACCGGCTTAACATTACGCCACGCCCAAGGTCAAGTATTCAACAATCGCTCACGTTTCCGCGTCCTCGTTGCCGGTCGCCGCTTCGGTAAATCATATTTAGCCTGCATCGAACTTCTGCGTGGAGCAATCGAACGCCCCGGCGAAACATTCTTCTACGCAGCGCCAACATACCGAATGGCCAAAGATATTGCGTGGAAAGTATTAAAAAAGCTAGTCCCACCAGCCTGGATAAAGGCAAAAAACGAAACCGACCTAAAGCTGGAACTGGTAAACGGCAGCACGATCGAACTAAAAGGCACTGAAAACGCAATGGCGTTGCGCGGCAGAAGCCTATCCGGCGTGGTACTAGACGAAGCCGCCTTCATGGACCCCGAAGTCTGGTTCGAGGTGATCCGCCCCTCCCTCGCAGACAAACAAGGCTGGGCCTTATTCATCTCCACCCCGGATGGAACAGCCTCCTGGTTCTACGACCTCTGGTGTTACGCCGAAGAAGCCGAAAAGGACTGGAAACGCTGGCAATTTACCACCATCGACGGCGACAACGTACCACCCGCAGAGATCGAAGCAGCACGAGGTCAACTCGATTCACGTACATTCCGCCAAGAATTTGAAGCCAGCTTTGAAAACCTAAGCGGTTTAGTCGCAATCAACTTCAGCGACGCCAACATAAGCACCGAAATCAAAGATATTCCCGTACTCCCCCTACTGGTGGGTCTGGACTTCAACGTATCCCCCATGTCCGCCGTGTGCGCCGTCAAATACCAGTCCGAACTCTGGGTATTCGACGAAATAATCCTCACCGGAGGCGCCACCACATGGGATTTCTGCGAAACCCTAATCGACAAATACGGCATGGAACGGCGAATCATCACCTGCCCCGACCCAACCGGCGCGGCCCGCAAAACCTCCGGCGTTGGAGCAACCGACCACTCAATCCTCCGCAAAGCGGGCCTCACCGTATCAACACCCCGCTCCCCCTGGAAGATCCGCGACAAAATAACCTGCGTAAACATGGGTCTCCTCGATGCCGCCGGAACCCGCCGCATCAAAATCCACCCCCGCTGCGTGGAACTAATCAAAAGTCTGCGCACTTTAACCTACACACCCCACACAAACATGCCCAACAAAAATCTCGGCGTGGATCACTCATTCGACGCCCTCGGTTACATGTGCCTACAGGTATTCAACCTCGCCAAACCGGAAAACATGGGCTCCACCGACTTCCGAGTCTGGTGACCTATACTGGAACTACCTGCGCACACGCTGTGATGTACCAAGACAAGAACAAAGGAGATAAAAAACCCATAAAAATGATGCCCGAAAACCCCAAACCCAAAAAGAAAAAGCCCGGCAAAAAGTAATGACCGTCACCACCACAATCTGCACCGGAAGTTGCGCCAACCTATCAATTGACTTCGAGACCGACACCCTCGAAGTAACAATGATGTTCCCAGTTCCCGAGAGTGCCTACAACATCGCCTCCCTCGTCCACCGCCTAGTTGACGGCATTGAAGTAATCGTGGGCCAAGAAGAGGACGAATAATGGCAATCGACGGCGGCACAGTCCACGACGGCGAACTAACAGTATGGACAGAAGGCAGCCGCACCACCGCCGGTTACTTCACGTCCATCGAAGCCGTAGCCCACAACTGGGTCTTCCAAGTAACAGTTAGCGGCCTAACTGGCGGAGGCAAACAAGCCGTATTCAACTACGAAGGTTCCCTCGATGGAACAAACTGGGGCCACCTAACCGTAATAGCAAAGAAAACCGGCGACGTTAGCACCATCGACGCAGACGGAACATACATGTACTACGCACAAAACCAACCCAGCCGCTTCATCCGAGTCCACCTAACCACCCTAACCAGCACAAACACGGCAACAGTATCTGTCAAAATAGGAGCAATGTAACTCCCCTCATGACATATACCGGCGCAGTTGGCACAATCAAGAAAAACATCAGCGACACACCGTTTACGCGATCTCTTGACGCAATCGCAATGACTGCGAGCTGGAACGCCATGGCCGCCGTCACCCTCGGCTCCGACTTCATCCGCAGCCAAGCCGCCAGTTACCTCCCCCAAGAACCCCGCGAAACCGACGACGCTTGGGAATCCCGCATAGCCCGCTCCGTCCTCTCCCCCTACACCCAACGCATCATCGAAACCGCAGCTGGAGCAATCCTGCGCAAACCAATCCACATCGAAGGCGACGACTACTGGAAAACCTTTTCGGAAAACGTAGACGGTCTCGGCTCGGACCTAAATGAATTTGCCCGCCGCATTTTAGTCTCCAGCCTGACCTACGGCCACAGCGCAATCCTCGTTGACTACCCCCCAGCCAGCGTTGCCCTCAGCCTCGCAGAAGAACGCGCACTGGAACGCCGCCCGTACTTCGTCCCAGTCGAAGCACCCCAAATCTGGGGCTGGCGCCAAGAAACCACACTACCAACATCTCCGCTAACCCAAGTCCGCATCCACGAATACACCACCCAACCGCAAGGCGACTTCGGCGAAACGCAAGTGGAGCAGATGCGCGTCATCTACCCAGGCAGCTACGACTTATACATCCAAGGCCAAACCAGCTTCATTCTGCACGAATCCGGCGAATTCACCCTCCCTGAAATCCCCCTAGTACCCATCTACGCCAACCGCCTGGGGATGTTACGTTCCCAACCACCACTTCTTGACATTGCAAATCTTAACATTACCCACTACCAACGCCAAGCCGACCTAATCCACGCACTGCACGTCGCCGCAATGCCCATCCTGATCCTAGAAGGCTGGGACATGGACACCAACGAAGTATCGGTCGGCGTAAATTACGCCCTAGCCATGCCACCAGGCAACAAAGCCTATTACGTGCAGTCGGACGCCACAAGTTTTGCCGCGCAAGCAGCAGAAATAACAGCAATCGAAACCCAAATGTCCACTTTGGGCATCACAAAACTGTTCGGCCAAAAGTTTGTAGCCGAATCCGCCGACTCCAAGCGCATCGACCAAGCCCAATCCAATTCCGTCCTAGCTGTCCTCAGCATGGAGGTATGTTCCGGCCTCAAACGTGCCTTCGAAATGGCCTCCCAGTATGTAGGCATCGAGCCCCCTGAAATATACCTGGATCGTGATTTCGACTTCTACCGCCTCATCGGCCAAGACATCACCGCAATCACCGACCTCAACACCAAAGGCAAACTATCCGACCAGACCCTGCTCGAAATCCTTCGCCGAGGTGAAATCCTCCCCGACGACCTCGACATCGACAGCGAAATGGAACGCATGAACGGAACCGAGGTTTCTACTACAGAAGAGCTAAACTACGAAAGTCCCGAGACCTAATCTTCCGTGTCTGAACAACAACTCGAAACGGCTCCAGTGGAGACCGCTATTGAGCAGCCCGTGGCTGAACCAACCGACCTCGCAATGCAAATCGAAGCACTGCGATCCAAAAATACGGAACTAATAGGCGAACGCCGCCGTGATAAAGAAGCCCGCGAGGCCCTACAACGCCGCCTCGACGAAATAGAAGCCGCCCAAAAAACCGCCCAGCAACAACAACTGGAACAATCCGGTGAGTTCCGCACACTTTGGGAAGAAGCACAAAAAACAAACGCTGACCTCCGCGCCCAACTACAAGAGCGCGACCAGAAAATAGGCGAAATCCAAACTAACTACAGCCGCGAACAACTAAAAGCCCGCACCATCTCTGACCTATCCGCAGCTGGAGCACTTGCACCCGACCAGCTCTACCGCCTCGTACAAGACGACCTCCAATCCAAAGATGGCACTCCCGTTGCAATCAAAGGCGGCGTCGAAGTTGCCCTTACCGAATATGTAGCAGGCTTACGCAACCCAGGCAGCGGTTACGAACACCACTTTGCGGCACAAAATCGCGCTGGAATGGGCACAACAACAGCGCCACGCCCCAGCGTATTACCCGGCACCGCAAACCCATTCCGCCGCGAAAGCTGGAACATAACCGAGCAAGTTCGCCTGCTTGCTGAAAATCCAGACGTGGCTAAACTATTAAAAGCAGAAGCAACAACCTAGCCCTTGTGGGGCACCCCTGTGGGGAGGCCAAGCATCGTAAACCTTTCCTCCGGTAATTCCCAATGACTGCTGTTTTACAAAACTACGGCTCTGGAACTACATTCCTGAGCAACCTGATTGCCCGCCCCGAGTTCCTCAGCTACGTAGCTGAAGGTATCTTCCAACAGTCCAAGTGGGTTCAGTCCGGCATCGTGCAGCGCAACGCTGCTCTCGACGCCCGCGCTGGCGGCACCCGTGTACGTGTGCCTTTCTTCGACGCAATCGCCCCCACCGAGGTGGTAATTCAGTCGAACCACACCTGGGGCAGCGGCGGCTACATGAGCCCTGCCGGTGTAACAGCCGACGAGCAGATTATGACGATCCTGCACCGTGGCTTCAGCTACGCGGCAGACGATCTCAGCAAACTCGGCAGTGGCGCTGATCCTCTCGCTCACGTTCGTGACCAGCTAACCGCTGCGATCAACAAGCTCAAAACCACCACCCTACTGGCCCAACTCGCTGGTATTTTCGGCGGCATCGCCTCCGACGGTATCTTGAGCGCCAACACAGTAAACGCTTCCTTTGCAGGCGTTCCTGGTTCCGTAACCGAAGCCAACTACCTGACCGCAGCAAACGTTGTTAAGGCCAAACTGAAGCTCGGTGAGCGCAGTTCTGACCTCGACGTAATTGCAATGCACTCCAACGTAGCTGCCTACTTGCAGCAAGTTGGTATGCTCACCTTCAGCACCTCTGCACTATCCGCAGCCGGCTCTGTTGTGTGGGGCGGTGGCGGTGTAGGTGTGACAAGCGAAGACGTAGCCCAGTTCGCTGGTCTCCGTGTGGTGATCGACGACCAACTCACCAACTTGACCGGTGGTACCGCGACTCACATCGTTAAGTACCCCGTTTACCTGTTCAAGTCTGGCGTTATCTCCGAAGGTATCCAACAGGATCTCCGTATTGCAACCGACCGCAACATCTTGTCCCTCCAGGACGTGATGGCAGTTGATTACCACTACGGTTATCACGTACTAGGTACCAAGTGGGCCGATGCTGGTGACAACCCCACCAACGCCACAACTTCCGGCAACCTGGGTAACACCTCTAGCTGGACTCTGGCTTACGTAAACTCCAAGAACGTGCCCCTGGTACGCCTCCTTGTGAACACACCTTTCGATACTTCTGCTTACGCATAAGCATCACCAAAAGGTATAAGAGGGGCTCTTTTGAGCCCCTTTTTTGTATCAATCAATCAAACCCAAACGCTTCTTTTCCTGCACCTCAAACAACTCCTCCGTATGAATGGAAGACTTGTACGACTGTGTAGCCAACTGATTAACCAAAACGTAGCTAACATCAAGAGCATCAGCCGCCTCCTGATAGTTCATCCCTTCCGCAACTTTCTTCTGAATTTGCGGCATCACATCCGCCCACTTCCGAGGACTGGAACCAAAAGGAGAACACACAGGTGCAGCCTCCAATTCAACATTTTCGGACAGTTTTTTAGTGGCCATGAAAATTGCAAGATTCTACATTACAGATGGTACAGCAACTTGGACGGTTGATGCACCATGGTCCCAACGCCACGATATTGACGCCGGGATCGCCATGGACGGCCACACTATTTATCACGTATCCTTTCCCCACGTCCAAGACGGCACCACCCGCCCACAAAAGAAAAACTTACCGCTCAAAGCAGCCCGCTACCTGCAATACATCGCCTAAACTGGAACATAAACAGCCGCCACCATGCCAACGCTGATTGCTACGTTAGGGGGATCAACCTCAAACTCATACATTACAGTAGCAACAGCGACTACATATTTTGGCGACCGTCTAGGCAACGCAAGCTGGACAGCAGCAACTGCCGACGACAAAGCCGCCGCCCTAATCACAGCAACAACCTGGCTGGAGAGCCTGGAATACTACGGCGACCGCGCCAGCACCACGCAAGCCCTGAAGTGGCCGCGCACCGACGTAAGTTGCGACGGTGTTGAAGCAGACGCAACCTACATTCCCGCCGACATCCAAGCCGCCACCGCCGAAACCGCACAAGCCCTAATCACCACCCCCACGCTCATGCGTGGCTCAACCACCGGCCCCGGCGCCTACGACAAGGTGGAACTCGGCGACCTAAAAGTGGAATACCGCAGCTCGGACGCCGTATCTTCCGTAGACAGCATCATCGACGTTCTCCCCTGGCTCAAAAGCTACCTGCGTTGCTGGGTTCGTAACGCATCCAACGTCCGCCAAATCCCTACCTATAGAAACTAATGGCTGCCATAGACGACGTATTCGGCCCCATCCCAAGCCCCCTAATCGACAAGTGGGGCATCCCCATCACCTACATAAAAGCTGGCACCGATAGCTACAACACCACAACCGGTGTAGTAACCGTAACCGACGTAAACGTAACCCTCAACGCAATCATTGCAGTAGTCAACAAAGAAGAAAGCGAGGGTCTATACCAAACTGGCGACCTCAAAATCTACATCGCCGCATCCTCCTTACCTGCTCACCAGCCTTCAATTCGTGACCGCATCCAATACCTCGAAAACGGCGTAAGCCGCGAAGCCCGCCTAATCGACATCAAAACCTACCGTGGCACATCTCCAGTATTCTTCAGTCTCATAGCGAGGCCCGAGTAATGGCCCGCAAGTACAGCCGTGGCGGTGCAATGGGGTTTGGCGGAGGTGCCAGAAACCAGGTAAATGGATTATGGAAATTAGCAAAAAACTTAGAAATAGTTGTAACAGGTGTATTAAGTATGGGGATCAAACGAAGTGCTGAAGACATAGTTAGCGATCTACAAAAGGCTGGTCCTAGTTGGACAGGTTCGTTTTCCAATTCTTACCAGATCGCTACATCTAGTGGTGTTACTGGAGGGACAGGCCAACCAGGCGAACCTCGTCCAGTAAACGCACTGGTTCTTACCGGTCCAGAATTAGTGAGTAACGGCACCAAGTACACAATCAGCAACACAAGCGAACACGCAGACATAGCCCTAGATCTTGTTTCGCGCAGTGACTGGACTCGTCCCGGGGGCAGACCCCAAACCGCAAAAGGTATGGCCGCGTGGGAATTAGGTGGCGGGCGCGACAACCCAAGCAGGCGTGGCGAGATTGACGGAGGCGACACAAAAGGCGAATCCAGTCGCACAGCACCACTCGACTGGTACGACAACTACATCAAAGGCGGTAAAATTGATAAGACGATTAAATTACAAATGGACCGCGCATTTCGTGCCGCACCAAAATGAATTACCAATCCATCCGAGCAGCATACGAAGCACCAATAGCAACAGCCTGCGCTGCGTTAAGTCCTGCTGTACCTGTGTTTTTTGACAACCTAGCCGCATCTACCCTAACCAGCACCAGCGAATACGTACTGGTAAACATATCCTTCGGCCTCACCACCGAAACAGCACTAAAAGCTGATTTCGACTATGTACGAGGTTCAATTGTGTGTCGCATACATACACCCAAGGGTAAAGGTTCCACGCGCAACCAAACAATAATCAACGCGATCACCGGAGCCTTCCAAACCTTAAACGCAACACCGCGAGCAGCTGGAGCAGGCGTCTATGCCCGCGTCGGTCAAATCAGCGGCCCAACTTTCGATGCACCGGTAGATCTGCCCCACTACATTGGGCGATTTAGCTGCGGCTTTATTGCCACTGTTTACCCCTAGCAGCATATTTGCACTGGCGCGTTAGAATGTAGACAGCCGGGCCGCGCCCGCATACCGTCGCCCCTTTTTCCATGGCCGTCACAGTTTTATCCGGTACGTCCGGCGCTCTTTACTACAAGCCTGCTGGTACCACTGGCACGTTCGGTGAAACCAACGTCAGCGTTGCTAACGACGAAATCACCATTCAAACTTATCTAAACCTTAAGGTTGGTGATCCAGTTAAATTCCGTGTTGTAAACAGCCAAACCGGCGCTGCTGGTTCCGGTACATTACCTGCACCAATCAGCTCAGCCACTACTTATTTCGTATTAAGTTACGTTGCTGCTACTGGTGTGTTGACCGTATCAACAAGTGCTGGCGGCACGATCCTTGCTATCACTGATGATGGCACTATTGCAGCACCAAATGAATTTGAGGTTTACTACGCTGATTATGCCGCTGTAGGCCAAGTGCAGAACTGGAGCTTTGAAATCAGCCGCGCTGAAATCGACGTTACCACTATCGGCCAAGCAGTTGGCCAGTATGCACCATTTAAGGCTTACATCCCAGGCTTTGCTGATGGCAACGGCAGTGCATCTGTGTTTGTGACTAATGAGGACAGCGCACTTTCTAACCGGATGGTAGAAGACGTACTTCAGCGTCAGCAAGTTGGTTGTGCATTTAAGTTGTACACCGATAAGGGTGCAACTGAAGCACTAAGCCGCAGCATCGCTATGGATGCTGTACTGCTAAGTGCAACGCTTAACATCAACCCTGATGATGCCCAGATGGTAGAAATCACTTTCCGTCCTACTGGTGCACCTACATTCGACTTCTCTACCACTGCTTAAGGATTAAGACGATGCCAACACCCAAACCAAAACCCGGTTTATATGCAAATATCGCTGCAAAGCGTAAGCGCATAAAAGCCGGTAGCGGTGAGAGCATGGCAAGTCCCGGAGAAAAAGGTCGTCCCACGGCTGCTGCATTCAAAGCGGCAGCCAAGACCGCTAAGAAACCACCCAAGAAAAAGTGATTACGTACAGGGGCGAACAATTCGAGGGTTACAACAAACCCAAACGCACCCCAAACCACCCCACCAAATCCCACGCAGTTTTGGCCAAGGATGGAGAGACTATAAAGTTGATCCGTTACGGCCAACAGGGTGTGAGTGGATCGCCTCCCCGCGAAGGTGAATCAGCCGCAGATAAGGCAAGGCGAGCATCATTTAAAGCTCGCCACGCCGCTAACATTGCCAAAGGTAAAATGAGTGCCGCGTGGTGGAGTTCGCAAACGAAATGGTAACAGTTAAAAGTGGTATGCTGATGGTATCCCGTCTACCCCACTATGAAACCCGTTTGGGCCTATGTTGAGGTTGAATGTGCTTGCGGCAAGCAGTCATCAATACGCATCGATCAATACAACAGGCGGAATTGCACATGGACATGTAGACCCTGCGCTCATGTCGGAATAACAAGCTGCCTCAAAGGAACAGGAGTCAAAAACGATCCTGACAAATTGGGTTGCAGAAATAGTTACTACAAAGCAAAACAGCGAGTTAAAACAAACCACAAAAACGCTTACGGAACCGTGGAGTTTCGGTTTGACTCCTTTGAGCAATGGTTTGCTGAACTAGGACCGCGGCCAGAAGGTATGACAGTTGACCGTATTAATCCAACGGGTCACTACGAACCGGGAAATGTACGATGGGCAACCGTATTAGAACAAGCTCAAAACAGAAACCCAAGATTTACATGGACTTTTAAAAAGTCATAACGTGTCTATGTACTCAAACCTATGCCTGCTACACTAGAAACGTAACACTCAGAGTTTTTCATGGCTAACACGCCCGCACTTCGCGCTATCGACCGCCTACGTAAAGCGGCAAACTTAACCCCAACTAAGAAAACAGTTGAGTTAAGCGACGGCACCACATTTGAGCTGTGGCGCACCCCCTTGGTAGCAGCAGAACGCGAACGCGCACAGAAGGCTGCAAAATCAGAAGACGCTACTGCATTTGCATTACAACTGCTGATCCAGAAGGCCACCGACGAAAACGGCACCAAGTTGTTTTCAGCAGCGGAGATCGACGTACTCAAAAACGAAGTACGCGACACCGACCTCCAAGCCCTAATGCTGGCGATCCTGTCAAGCGACGAAGAGACTGAAATCGACCCCAAGAACTAAAGGCGCAGCTCAAAAAAGACAACTGGCTGATGCTCCAGCTCCACATCTGTAAGGAGCTGGGGCTAACGCTGTCTGAACTGCGCCACCGAATGACCGAAGAAGAGATCCTGCTCTGGAGCGTGTTCTTCGAGATCCTAAACGACCAGCAAGAAGAAGCAATGCGAAAAGCAAAACGGCGCTAGCTCCCCAGGTTTGGTAGACTGTATTTACAGGAGGGGTAACCATGTCAGCTTATCAGGCCAAAATTAGTCTGATTGTAGAGGGCGAACAAAAGATTAAAAGTTTACAGGATCGTGTTAATAACTTATCAAAACAAATAACAGAATTAAAGAAATTAGACATAAAAGGTGTATTTGAAGATCCTGTAACTTCTGGGGCTGTATCAAAGCTAATAAAGGTTCGTCAAGACGAATCAAAAGCTACAGATGGTATTATTAAAGGGCAGCGGTTATTAAATAACAGCACAGAACAAAGGCTAGTACAACAGATAAAGTTAAACGCTGCTGTAGATTTATACGCTAGGCGTGTTAACGAACTTGGACGCACCAACGCAGGAGATCAAAAACAGTTTCAAACACGTATTGCGGATATACAAAAAGCATTTGAATTTTTTAAAGGTAAAGGTAGTGTACAAGGAGTCCAGTCAGTTGCTACCGAACTAGGTCGTATCGTAGAATACTCCCGAGAAGTCAATAGACTTGAAACTGGTAGGATACGATCGCAAGAACAGTTACGTGGTTACTCAGCAGAAATAGCTAAGTATAAAGCACTGGGTTTAAATACAAATAAAGCCGAAACTACTTTTGATAAACTTGCAGTAAATGCAGGGACAAACAAATATGCTTTAGCAGAAAAGTACAATATAGTTTTAGGTAAGAGATTACGCATACTTAAAGACGAAGCAACTGCTCAAAAACAAGAAGCTACTCGGGTAGAAAAATTACAGTTTCGCCCCAGTTCCCCTATACAAGGTGCGGTAGACATTATTGGTTCTCCCATCAATAAACAGATGGGAACACAAGCTGCAGTAGCACTGGCACAACAAAAACAAAAAGCAGCAGATCTAGAATTAAAAGAACTACAAAACGGTACTAAAGCTGCAGTAGCACTGGCACAACAAAAACAAAAAGCAGCAGATCAACAGAAGAAAGCGGGTGCCCAGAGAGCAGAATCCATAGCTCTTGGTGTTGGTTTCCCTCTTATGTTTGGGGCAGGGCCTGCCTCTCTAGCGGGTTCCTTAGCGGGGTCGTTTGCAGGTAGCGGCTTTGGCGGTCAGATTCTAGGTGGCGCAATTGGTGCCGCTTTTGACAAAATTGGCGTCGCTGCAATTGAAGTAGGTAAATCTTTAGCCTATCCGATTGAAGCATTCGAGAAGCTAAAAGAAGCCTCCCTGTTCGCCAGCAGAGAGCAAGAATACTACATATCCAAATTAATAGAAACCGGTCGAGTTGCGGAAGCAACGGCTGTAATACAGGCCGAGATGATAAAGAAGGTTGGAGTTAGAGGGGTAAATGATTTAGCAGCACTAGGCGAGTCCAGTATCCAGTTGAGTAAAGCATGGGCGGAGTTTAACCTCCAACTTCAAGCCGCTTTGGCAGGGCCATTGGCAGATTTGACTTTATGGCTTGCGGGTATTATCGGTGAAGGTAATAAAATAAGAGAAGGGCAAGCAAAAGTTAAAGATGTACGTGCGGGACTTAGTGGTAAAGATCTTACAGAGTTTGATAAAAGACTTGAAGCTATAGGACGTGGAGATCGCTTAAAGATAGCAACGGGTAGCGAAAAATTCATGTCTATATCTGAAATACGTAAGCGTGAAGTAGCTTTAGCTAAAGAGTTTGAATCTCGGTCTAAACCCCAAACAGCACGGGGCGCTCTGACACCAGAAGACCGAGAAAAAGCTATTAAAGCTGCCGAACAGCAGGCAGACACAATTAAAGATGCGTACCGTACAGGTTTCCGTTTACAGCAACAGGGGATTGACTTACAACGCCAAGGTTCAGATCTACAAAGACGTGTTGCTCAAGACATTTACAACAAGCAACAGGAGATACTACGCCTCCAGGTAGATAACGACCGCCAGCGCAAACAAGTTGCGATTGAGATGGTCGATCTCGAATACAGACGTCGGATCTCTAATGAAGAGGGCCGTGTTGCAGCGGTACTAGAAGCTGAAGCCGCGCTTATGAAAACCAAAGCGGAAGGCGAAGCAAACATCGAAGCCAAAAAACGTCTACTGGAGCTAGACATTGACAAACAAAAACGCGAAACAGAGAATTACATTTTTGAGTTAGGCCGCACTATTGATGGCATCCGTCGCTCGACGCTTAGCCTTGAAATGGATGTTGCGGACTACCGCTTAAAGATCGAGCGTCAGATAGGCGAACAACGCCGCATCGAAGAAACCGGACAAGCCGCTGGCGTAGTCCAGACCACTGGAGGTAGATCCGGTGTAACGGCTAACAGTGTTGCGGGTTTCCCAATTACATCCCGCCAAGGTATGCGAACCCACCCTGTTACCGGTGGTCAAAAAATTCACGCGGGCACAGATATAGGTACACCTATGAATACGGCGCTTGCCTACAGCATGGGAGGTGTAGTAACAAAAGCCACCACAATGGGTGGGTACGGCAAAATCTTAGAAGTCAAACTGGATAATGGTGTAACAGCTTTTGCCGCACACTTAAATGAAACTCTTGTAAAAGCAGGAGACAAATTTACAGCGAGACAACTTCTAGCTCGTACAGGTCAAACAGGAGTGGGCACAGGGCCGCACCTACACATGGAAGGCAATAGAGGTGGTGATTCTACTGCGCCATTGCCTTATTTGGTTTTAAATGGTAAAGCGTCCAAAGTAGCTGCGGCTGCGCAATCGTTGCCATCGTGGCTCGGACCCATAGCCAAAGGTGCGAATAAACCCGCAGGGTCAATGGAGACCCAACTACAAAACGCCGCAGGCCAGGCAATAACTCGTCCCAATGTGCAAACACCCGATGTTGGTGGGATAGGAGCAGCAAGAATAAAAATGGACAAACAAGATACGCAGATACGTAGAGAAGCTTTAAGCATCGAACAACAACTTCAGAGCCTACGGGAACAAGGAGCACTGGATCGTTTGGCAGAAGTAGCAAGAGGAGATAAAGAAATACAACAACGTAAAGATGCCCTTGCTTATGCAAAAGCCGATCTGGCTACCATCGGTGCCGCTAGCCAAGACAAACAAGAACTTTTAGCGTTTGAAGCTCAGAGTGCTGTCAAACTTAAACTAAAGGAAGATGAAAACCTTAAAATATCTAACCAGATTAAGGCTAATGACGCTTTAACTAAAGAACAAAAAACGTATGTACTAGGAAAAGTACAGGAAGCACTAGATATTGCCAAACAACAAATTGCGTTAGATAAAGAAGCTTTAGTTATTGCACAACAAACTCGCTTTGAAAAAGAAAAAGCAGGTATCCAAGCACAACTAGGTGTAACAGGTAAGGGACTTCAAGCTGGTTTTATAGGTCAAGCAGGGCAGGCGTATGAAAGCGAAATGCTAAAAAGTGGCAACGTCCAAAACGCAGAAGCACTGGCAGCGCAAACCCAAGCACTGGAACTCGCCACCACCAAAGCCCGCGCACTGGAAAGTGCATACCAAGACATAGGCAGTGCCACTGCAAGCCTGATGACCGAAGGCGTCGCCGGTCTAGTGGCTGGCACCACAACCGCGCAACAGGTATTCGCCGATTTCTTAAAGAACATTGGCGATGCCTTGATGAAGGCAGCGCAACAAATGATTGCTCAGTATTTGGCAATCGCAGCCGCGAAAGCATTAGCCGGATTGTTTGGTGGTGGTGGCGGTTCTATCGGCGGTGGTGATGCCTTTGGCGGGGCAGCATTTGGATCTGGCTTTAACCCTGGAACAAGCACAGCTTTCGGCGGCATGAGCATCCCAGGCTTTGCCGCTGGCGGCAACCCACCTGTTGGCAAGCCATCGCTAGTCGGCGAGCAAGGCCCTGAGTTGTTTGTGCCGCGTACTGCTGGCACGATTGTTCCAGCAGGCCCCACCGCAGGCATCCGCGAGGCAATGGCTAATGGCAATGGTCAATCCAACGCTAGTCCTGTACTAAACATGAGCTTCGAGTCCAGCACTATCAACGGAGTAGAATACGTAAGCCGTGATCAGTTAGAAGCTGCGATGATGGAAACACGTCGTCAAGCATCACGCGATGGCGCTAAACGTGGCATGACAATGACTTTAGATAGACTGCAACAATCACCATCCACTCGTAGCCGTGTAGGTCTGGGCTAATGTCGGTTTTTAATCCGGGTATACCAACTGCAATAAATTTTAAGCCGGGTGTATATCCGCAACGTTCATATCGTTCGCTATCGGGCGTAGTAACAAAACGTACATTTGGTAATGCACCAAGCCAAGCAACACTAGAAATGAGTTTTGATAATATACCCGATACAACCGCTAATGGCATTATTAACCATTACCATTCCCAGACCACACAAAACCAAAGATTCAAATTGGGCACTCCAATATTAAATTTATCTACTGCATTATTAACATTTGTACAGGGTTATGACTTAAATTTGCGATGGGAATATGCTAATCCCCCAGAAGTGACGCTAGTGCGACCAGGAATTACTAATGTATCTGTATCATTAATAGGCGAAATCCGTGACCCGAGGAGTGATGATTGATGGCGCTTGATATACGCATTGCACAGTTTTTTAAGCTAACCGCAGCTAGAAACCGTGATGGCACCATCGGTCAGACACATTATTACCAAAATTACTTTGCGAATGAAAATAAAACCTATAGCAACGAATCATATAGCTTTGCACCATTCCAAGCACAAGGCACAACAGCAGCCTTAAATGGTGATAATAATGTGTTGCAAGTATTATTCCCAAATGTAGATTTTGCAGTGCAGTTGCTTTATAGCAGCAACAGCAACCGACTATCAGTGCTGGAGCTAACAACACAATGGCTAACGGCTGAGAATGCCTATGCAGGAACAGCATTAACAGAATACTATATTGGCATTGGTTCTTCAATCAGTGAAACTACATTAGAACTGCGGTTTAGAAGTTCCGTTGATAGTGTTACATCAAACTTCCCAAACCGTACATTAACCCGTGAACTGGCTGGTATATTACCACTAGATGCACAGTTGATTTTACAATGATTAATACTAACGATCTAATCGGCTTGCAATATGGCTGGGGCCATGCACCAGATGATGGCAGCGGGAGAACCGATTGTTTCCAGCTTGTATGTGAAGTGCGCAGCCGTCTTGGTTTAGGCGACTACCGCGATCAGTTTGATTGGGTGTACGACTCGTTTACTGAAGACAACTTCCGCCGTGGTTGGATTGCCCGGTGGTTATTACAAAACGGCAAGCGCACTACAGATAGAGATTCGGGTTTAGTTGGCTTGATGCCAGGCGCAGCAGGTGCCGCATTAGGGAGTATTATGGGCGATGGAACCGTATTATTCATTGCGCCTAGCAAAGCAGTGATACGCACACCAGTAGACGTGAACTACGCATTTAGGATGAACAAATGACACGCAAGCTGCTACCTTACGAATACCAGCTAATCGAACAGCTAGGGATTAGCAAAGATGAATATCTGGAGTTTGTTGCTGTACAAGCTGCCTACAACGACCCAAAAGCTGGTACGGTTTTTGATACAAGAAATGCTCCTGTTGTTGCTATTGTTTTAACAGTTGTAGGTATTATTTTTCAAGTTGCTTCAACTTTATTAAGGCCAAAGCCTAAAATTACTACTCCGCAAGGTGTATCAGTTGGCACACCAGTAGGCGCACCAACAGAAGGTGTAGGCGGTCAAGCGCAAACCCGCGAGCAACGCTTCTCACCACGATTTGGTTTCAATGGTCAACAAGATTTAGCAAAATATGGCGATCCAGTAAATTTAATTTATTGCAACACTGACATCAACCCCAAAGGCGCAGTACGTGCCGCGACATCATTAGTATGGAGCGCAGTGCGTAGTTATGGGTCATCGCAATTTGTACAGCTTTTGTTGGTATTAGGTGCCGGGCGTATCGCAAACATAAATGCCGATAAGTCAGCATTCGGGCAAGTTGCATTAGAAGATTTAGTAGCACAAAATAAATTCTTTTACCATAACAACCAAAGCACTGGATTTTTAAGCTGGAACGATGAAGATTATGGCCGTGCATCAGAAGATCCTACTTTCTACGGCACCGTATTAGATAATCCCTATCGAATACAACCCTCAGCCAAGGATGAAAGGAAGGATGGCTTCAGCCAAGCATATAGCCCTGGCACTCAAAACGCATTTGGCATTTATGGTGTCGTACCAATAAATACACTTGTATATCAACGCAACGAAAATGGTGACAAAATATCACAAGCAATTGGTATTACGTCAACTTACAATTGGTCACGCGGACAAAATTTAGATGTAGGCACAGAAGTAACAATAGAAATAACAAATACAAAAGAAGATAGATTAGGTGCTGAGGATTTTATGGGTCAAAACGACCTATTTCAGCAAGCGCAAGAAACAAGACGTACACTAGCGACTGCATTTGATGCAAGCGGTATATTTAAGCTTGGCTCTGCTGTATTTAAAGTAACAGGTATTGATGCTGGCTCACCAGATGAGCAAAATATGCACATAAATATTAGATGTATTGAAGCTGGTTTTGCGCCTTACTCTGGATACCTTGATCTTATACCACCAAAAGGATCTAGCGGTAATGAAAATCAAGTAAGAAATGATCCTGCTTATGTAGATGCTGTACGCATTTTAGATAATTTAGCCGCTTCTGATTCTAGGCAAGCAAGAAGAGTAACAGGATACGAGGACGGCGCTGGTGCCATCTATGAATATGTAGATTATTCATTTGCAAATATAATAGAAGGAACATGCCCCAATGAATGGGAACCCGCCAAAGATATATTAGGTAACCAAACAGGATCCGGGCAGTTTGCAGCAGAATATGTCATAGGAACTGACAACGAAACTGGCGCTGAATATGCGTATTTTGCAGGATATTATGTTAAAAGAAGAGACATATCACAAGAAGAACGAAATGCTTATTCTGTATACAAAAATGCCGAATCTACTATAACTGGCCCCGAATCATTGTTCTTTACTAAAGCATTAGCGCGAGCCGAGTCTGCATCATATCGCACAATACAGCAATGCAATATTGTTGATTTTGCAATTAAAAGCCGTGTATTCAAGCGTATATCAGGCAGGCAAGAACGTTACGGCAAAAACAATCACCCCGGTTACCCTATCAGTGATAATGGCATTAAAAATCGTGTTGCAATGTTCCTATTTAAATACCGTAAAGCTGGAGCACCTTCGTTTGCAATAGCACCAGTAATTATTGCTGTGAGTCGAGCTGCTGATATTGATAACTTTAACTATATTAAGTTTGCTAGTACATTAGCTACAGCAGACTATTGGGAATTTAAACTGGAATCTATTGCCGAAACATTTGCTGAAATTAAAAAGCACCCAGAATTACGTGATTCAGTCAATGGTTCTACAAACTTTTTGTATTTAGAAAATTCGCCAAATGCCGTTACAATTACTTTGCTGGGTGTAGGTACATTACAAGCAGCAGGGCGTTTGATTAATAGCTCCCAAGGTTTTCCACCATTAAATGAATCACCACGCAGCATATCAGAATGGGACTTATTTAATCTTGATGCTGATAGCCAATGTCAATTCTCATTTGAAGCAGGCCCTGAATTGGCGCTTACTTGTGTAACCGAACAACAAACACAATCATTTAGCGCATTCCCAAACCTATATAAAAACCTCAGTATGGTTGGCCTTAATTTATATTCTGGTCGTAACTTACAAGACTTGCGCAGTTTTACTGCTTTTGTAACACATGGGCGAGTATCAACGAGATTAGATCAGCCTGACGCTGTTGGATGTGCATGTCACGCACCAGACATATTTTTAGATACTGTTGTTGATGCAGAAGATGGCATTGGTAAATATGCCAAAATTGAAGGCGTAGATGTTGCGCAGTTAACAAAAACAAAACGGTTTTGCCGTGTAAATAATTTATTCATGGATGGCATTATTGCTGATACTACTAACTGGCGGCAATTCTGGGTGGATGTCGCACCTTTTAGTTTGCTGGAATTTGCACGTATCGGCGGCAGGGAAACATTAATTCCAGCCGTACCATACGATGAAAATACTGGCGCGATGAATCGCGTCGTAAATGTAACTGCATTATTCAACCAAGGTAATATAATGGAAAGCAGCTATAAAGAAGAACATCTTGATTATGGTTCTAGCGTACAAGATTTAATTGCAACCGTTGTATATCGTGGCGCTGATATAAATGGCACATTTTCAGCTAACCGTGCAGTAGAAATAAAACTAGCAAACACACAAGAAGTTGATGCAGTACGTGAAACTTTTTACGTGTCACAATTTGTTAGCACCAGAGAGCAGGCGGTTTTATATGGTAAGTTCCTATGCAACATAAGGCGCCACATCAAGGTAGCGATTGAATTTAAGACATTCCCTACCATGGACCCAATCAGCCCTGGTGCATTTATCTATGTTGATATCGGCCAGAATAGCTGGGATAACATCCGCACAGGCATCGTTGGTCCCGGTGGTGTGCTCAATATCCCATTAGATAATTCGTTGCCAAATGCAAGCTATGAGTTTTTGCTATATCAAAGCGGCATAGGTGTGGTTTCCAGAACTGCTACTACTAGCGGCAACACTGCTGCCACACTAGCTGATTTAGATGGTTATCTATTTGTGCTGGGGCAAAAAACCACTACCCGTCGTGTGTTCCGTGTGACGGAAGTGGAGATGGATGAAGAGGGCGAGATCACTGTACGTGGCACTAACTACCCATGCACCAGTGATGGGCTGTCAGAAATTGCTAATTTTGATGACGCCGAGTTTAGTGTGCTCGGTGCGTTAGACTAGGACAACATTGCCGCTCCCATAGTATGGCTTTTTATACAGGGCGATCTGGAGCTTTATTTCTGACATCTGCTAGCTCCGGAAATCCCCCTACTGACATAACACCAACAGCAAGCGAACAAGCATTAAAATTACGCGATTGGAGCTTGGAAACTTCGCTAGAACTATTAGAAACTACTACTTTAGATTCAGCAGTTAAGAGTTACACACCAGGCATTGTAAGTTCCACTGGAAGTGCAACCGTTTTATATTATCGCCGTGAAAATGACACTGGTGTACAATTTGATAGTTTCTTAAATAAACTAATGAAAACAACTGTAGGAGGCGTTACGGAAGCAGATAAAGTTGGTATAGTTTTACGTGTTGCGGCTGTAACCAATACAAATGGCGTAGACATAAAAGATGATATTGCATTTAATGCTTTTATTACAAGCGCATCGCTGCAAGTAAGCACTGGTGAATTAAGTGCTGTTTCGATTAACTTTACTGTTGACGGTCCATTCCGTGAACTTGTTGACGCATGACATTTTTTCTAGGTCACTACGGCAAAGTTAAGCTGGAGCGCAGATCTGCTGAAGCGTTCAATAGCACAATATTACCTGCGGATATAAACGTATCATTAAGCCGGTTTAGCTTTGTTGATTCATTAGAGAATATAGTAACTGGTGATCAGATTACAATTACGACAGCAGATGCCAGGGGATTGGATTTTCTGCCTGCTTCTACGTGGCCCAACGGCACAACTCAAAACAATATAAAAGCCTATGTAAACATAAATGCTATGGGAGGCATCCGTTTATTTAATACCTTTACTGCTGCAATTAATAATACTAGGGCAGATGAATACCCATTGGAAACATTTACTGGCGACGCATTAGTGATTAGTGTACAAATAAATGGATCTGTTGAGCGAGTGCTGGGTGACGTAACTGGTTTTACATTTAACACTGACCGCGAAGCATTAGAAACAACAACGATGTCGGATAAATTTAAGCGTATGTATTCGGCTGGTTTAATTAGCGGTAGTGGTTCTATTGATTGTTTGTTTAACACTGAAAACAGCGGCCAAACAGAAAATTCACTTTTGATGCTCCAGCTAATAAACCGCACTGATATTGGCAGTGAGTTTAAATGCTTTTTACAATTAACAGAAGATGATATTTACTCCGAAACGCAAGATATCTATTATGAATTTGATGCAGCCATAGTAAAAGCAGGTATCGAAGTAAAAGCAGATCAAATAATTTCATGCGTTTTTGACTTTGTAACAACTGGCGAAATACGGTTATTGATTGGCGAACCATCGGGATACCTGCTCAAGGAGGACACCGACCGTATTGAAATTGAAGAATCGCTAGACTTCTTGCTGACTGAACTTACCGATTAGAATAAAGCATCAGGTGTTTCCCTATGGCTGACCAACGCATCTCACAACTAAATGAACTAGGCCAGGGGTCGCTAGAGGCAGGCGATTTATTGCCTATTGTCGATAGCAGTTCTAGCGAAACCAAAAAGATAACAGCTAAAAGCTTGTTTCAAGGCGCGGCTGCGTTAGCTGATAGCAGTAGTATTGACTTAATAAAACTGAATCAGGCTAGTACTACAAAATTAGGCGTTACAGCACTAGAGCTTGCAGGTACAGACAAAATTATAGGCCGCTTCAGTTCGGGAGGAGGAACAGCACAAGAAATTACACTTACCGCTGCTGGCCGCCAGTTATTAGACGACACAACTACTGATGAACAACGTACTACATTAGGACTTGGAACGCTTGCTACACAAAATGGCACATTTAGCGGCACCCATTCTGGCACCAGCAGCGGCACTAATTCAGGCGATCAAACCATTACATTAACTGGTGATGTAACAGGCACTGGCACTGGATCATTTGCAACTACGATTGCAGAAAGTGCAGTTACAACTGCAAAGTTGCCTGATAATGCAATAATAACATCTAAAATTGCTGATGATGCAGTTATAGCAGCTAAATTAGCTGATCAATCTACAACCATTATTGCTGCGACAGCACCAAACGTTAATGGTTCGTTCATAGGTCAGCAATGGTTTGATACAAGTACAAGCAAGCCTCATGTTTATACCGCAGCTAGCACATGGACTCAATCTGCCGGTATTGTTAATAGTTTTGCATTTACTGATACCACACCATTAAGTTTTAGCGCATCCGTAAGTAATGTAGGTGTTGCAACAATTACGACTACTCTTGACACGCAATCAGCAGGATTAGTATTTGCTGGACCTACTGCTGGCGCTGCGGCAGCACCTACATTTCGTGCATTAGTTGCTGGTGATTTACCAGTTGCTGGCGCAAGTACTAATGGTGCAGTGCAACCAGGTACAGGCTTAACAGTAACTGGAGCAGGCGTATTAAATCATACCAACTCAGCAACGGCTGGCACTTATACCAAGGTAACAATTGATGCACAAGGTCATGTTAGTACTGGCACAACATTAAGCGCTGCTGATATACCAGTTTTAGATGCAACAAAGATTACAACAGGCACATTTGCAGCAAATTTAATTGGCTCTAGCACTATTACTGGTGAAAAATTAGCTGATTCGTCTACAATAAAATTTGGCGGTAGTGGTAGTACATCTGGAATAGTGGAATTTCCTACGGCTGATTTCCAAGGGCAATTATTCTGGGATGAATTAAATGGTGATATGTATATTTGGAATGGTAGTGCATGGCTATCTGTTACCGTAACTAGCGGTGAATTGGTTTTTGCCGGTATTTACAATGCCACCACAAATCTAATAACATCAGTAAGTGCTGCTGGGGCCGGGCTGGGACTTGCTGCTGGCGCTGCTTTACCTGCTGCCAGTGCAACAAACTTACAATATTATTTTGTTATAGGAACAACAGGCACTGGTACTGCGCCAGCTCCAGCCGTTGCGTTACAACCGCCTGATTTCTTAATATCGACTGGTACGGCATGGACGCTTGTTGATGTATCAACGACAGTGGCAGCAGCTAATAATGCAACTGGTATTGTTTTTACGCCTGCGGGAGACATTGTAGCAACAAACGTACAAACTGCAATTCAAGAATTAGATACTGAGAAACTATCAAAGACTGGCGGCACAATCACAGGTAATTTAGAAATTGGCACAGCAGGCAGTTTAACTTTTGAAGGCAGCAGTGCTAATGATTACGAAACTACTATTGCAGTTGTAGATCCAACGGCAGATCGGACTATTACCCTGCCGAATGCTACTGGAACAGTAATAACTACAGGCGATACTGGCACAGTTACTAGTACAATGATATCTAACGACACTATTTTAAATGCCGACATAAATTCCAGCGCTGCTATTGATTATAGTAAACTTGCAGCATTGACAAGTGCTAATATTCTTGTAGGTAGCAGCGCAAACGTTGCAACTAGCAGGGCAGTTACTGGCGATGTAACAATAAATAATACAGGCGTTACTGCTATTGCTTCGGACGTAATTATAAATGCTGATATTAAATCTGATGCTGCTATTGATTATAGTAAACTTGCAGCATTGACAAGTGCTAATATTCTTGTAGGCAGCAGCGCAAACGTTGCAACTGCCAGAGCTGTTACTGGCGATGTATTAATCAATAATACGGGGGTTACAAGTATTAATACAGGCGTTATTGTTAATGACGACATAGCAGGCGGTACTATTACTGATGCGAAATTAGCTCAGATTACAACAGCAGGTAAAGTTAGTGGCTCTGCTATTACTACCGGCAATATAAGCACAAGTGGCAACATTACAACCACAGGAACACTAACAGCTCAAGGTCTTACTTTCGGCAAAGGCGCTGGAGCAATATCTACCAATACGGCGGTGGGAAGATCCGCATTAGCAACAAATGCAATAGGTGCTAGTAATGTGGCTGTTGGTGATAACGCTCTTAACTTAAGCACAAGTTCAAATAATACTGCTGTTGGTGCAGAAGCGTTAGCTAGTACCACCACAGGACAATCCAACACAGGTGTCGGAGAATTAGTATTAAGAAGTAACGTGACAGGTGATTTTAATGTAGCAATGGGAGGGCAGGCGTTATATTCAAACACAAGCGGGCTAGATAACGTAGCGTATGGTTATTTAGCTTTATCAGAAAACTTAACGTCTTCCAATAATACTGCAATTGGCCATAAGGCTTTGCTGAATACTACAGCGTTAGACAATACGGCTGTAGGACATTTCGCAGGAGAAACTAATACCACCGGCATAAATAATGTTTTTATTGGTAGAAATGCTCAAGGTGTTGCTGCGGGCAGCAACAATACCGTTACATTAGGTAATAGTAGTATCACTACTTTACGTTGCGCGGCAACAACTATAACTGCTATTTCGGACAGACGAGACAAAAAAGACATCCAGTCAATTCCTGCCGGGTTAAACTTCATCAAAGAATTAAAGCCAGTAGCATTTAAATGGGCTACTAGGGATGGCAGAAAATTAAATATTCCCGAATTTGGTTTTATTGCTCAAGATTTACAGCAGGCTCAAACCACAACAAAAATCACTGTTCCTAATTTAGTGTTAGCTGAAAATCCAGACCAACTAGAAGCGTCACCTGGCACGTTAATACCAATTTTAGTAAAAGCAATTCAAGAACTTACAGCAAAAGTTGAGGCGCTTGAAGCCCGGTGCTAGACTGGCACTAAACACAGACTTTTATGATCTACCCCGCCACCTATAACATCACCATATTACAAAACGCAACATGGCGTGGATCATTTCGTGCCACGCAAAACCGTCAAGCTTTAACCAGTATCACGATTGCTGGCACCACGCCTACGTTTAACGTTCCATGTCACGGTTTAACAGCAACTACTAAAGTAGTATTTACAGGTGGTAATGACATCCCGTGTGGGTTTTTATTAAATACAGTTTATTATGTAATTGCTGCTGGATTAACTACTGGTGCATTTCAAGTTTCCGCAACTAGCGGCGGATCAACTATATCAGTTACGGGCACTGCATCAGGTGATTTCTATGTTGCAACTCCCCTTGATATAACAGGTTATACCGTTGATGCTGATGTAAAAGGCTTAATTACTAATACATTAGTAGGTACTTTTACTCCAACTATTACTAGCGCAACTGATGGTGCATTTGAATTAATGATGTTGCCTGCCACAGCGTTAGCAATTGATGTGGGTAGTTATGGCTGGGATGTAAGTTTAACTCAGAGCGGTGGTGAGCGTTATTATTGGGTGACAGGCGTTGCCACTGTTCAACGCACCTATTCACGGACTTAAACCATGGCCGACATACAGATTGCAGTTATTGACGAAAAGGACACGCAGATTGCCTTGGCAGTGCCTGGTATTCAAGGGCCAGCAGGTGCCATCTCATCAGGAGGTAGTGCAAATCAAGTATTTTATAAAGTCAGTGGCACAAATTACGATGCGGGCTGGACGTTTATTGGTAATGCAAACGTAGATGCTGCGGCTGCAATTGCAGGCACCAAGATCAGCCCTAATTTTGGCAGCCAAGCTACGGTTACGACCGGCACCAATACTGCCGCCAGCTTCATCCCTACCAGCGCTACCATTCCTTCAAACGGCATCTATTTGCCGGGCGCCAATCAAGTAGGGGTAGCAACTAATGGGACTGGGGCGCTGTTCATTGATGGATTTGGACGAGTTGGAATCGGCGCAGTTTCATCGGGCGCACGATTTGAAGTCCGTGGTGGCTCTGGCCCCTATATGTATATTGTGGATTCCGGTGCCAATGGAGGCGCTTTTGTAGCAGAAGCAACTAATTCTATTGTAAACATTGGGTCTACTTATTTAGGAACGGCTACCGTACCTCTTGCATTGGTTGTAGGTGGAGTTGAAAAAGCCCGCATCCGTGCCGACGGCACTTTTGAAATTAAAGGCGCTGGTACTTCTGGCGTTAGTCCTGGGTTTAGTGTAAATCCTTCAACACCAGCTAACAGTTTTGTTATTGACTCCAGTGGGCGATTAGGCATAGGGACTAGTTCGCCTAGTAATCTATTCCATGTTTATGGAACTGCAGGAACGATTGCCTCATTTGAGCGCACAGGATCCAACGGTGTATTTATTGCACTGAAAGACGGAAGTGCAAATAATGTTTTTCTGGGTAATACAAATGGCGTTTTTTCGGTTCAAACGCCAGGCAGTAGCTTCTCGGACAAACTGGTTATTACCTCGGCAGGCAACGTAGGGATTGGCGTTACTGGGCCTAGCAATAAATTAGATGTTAATGGATCAATATCTGCAACGGGCGCTTTCACGAATACAGGCTTTGCTCCTCATGTACATATTGGCCTTTCTGCAGGGAATCCCTGTATAGCTTCTGGGAATAATGTTGCTGCAACTTTTCTTCCTTTAGTGTTTCGGCAAGAAACTACTACTGGAGCGAGCGAGGCAATGCGCATCGACGCAAGTGGGAAGTTGTTAGTTGGTACGTCTACTGCGCGTACCAATTTTTATAATTCAACTGTTTCTGCACAATTCCAAGTAGAAGGCATTTCTATTGCTGATAGAATAATTTCACTTGTTTCCAGTTCATCCACTGGGAGTGCTGGCCCTGCTGTGGTTCTTGGAAAACAAAACAGCGGCGCTGTTGGCGGAAATACTGTTGTTGCATCTGAGGACAATCTTGGGAACATTAGTTTTCAAGGCTCCGATGGAACTGAGTTTGTAGAGGGTGCCTCTATTAGGGCCTTCGTAGACGGCACCCCTGGCGCCAACGACATGCCAGGCCGCCTAGTGTTCTCCACTACCGCAGATGGTGGCAGCTCACCGTCGCCAAGAATGACGATTACTAATGCTGGCGTAATTCTAGGCGGAAGTACTTCTGTAAACGGAAGCCACCCAAAAGCGCATCTTTTTAAAAGCACAGAAACAACAGATGGCGCTGGTGCGTTCATTATTGAAAGTAGTAATGCAACAAACGGCACCAGTATTTTTGTCGGCGTAGGAGCTGCCGGGGTTGGTTACAACGCATCAAACTGCGTTCTTGGTGTTTACCGTTGCAGTTCAAACTCTCGTTCAATTAACGCTGCCGGAAGCATTAACGCATCTGGTGCTGACTACGCTGAATACATGACCAAAGCAGGTGATTTTATTATCGCCAAGGGGGATGTTTGCGGTATTGATGCTGAAGGCAAACTTACAAACATATTTATTGATTCGCTCGGATTTTTAGTTAAATCCACAGATCCTTCATACGTTGGAGGCGATACTTGGGGACTGGGACTTGAAGATGATCCCGAAGGGCTAGAAACTGCCCGTCAAGCAGTGGATCGTGTCGCGTTTGCCGGTCAAGTGCCGGTCAACGTAATGGGTGCAACGCCTGGCCAGTACATCGTCCCTAGCGCAACCGAAGACGGCGGCATTACCGGCATTGCCAAAGATGAAGCCGACCTGACATTGGCTGAGTACATGCAAGCCGTTGGCAAAGTCATTGCCATTGAAGATGACGGACGCGCTCGCATAATCGTGAAAGTAGCCTAAGCCCAGTAGTCCCCTTCTCTACTGTGTCTAGCTGAACTATCTGGAAATCCCGGATGGTTGCCAAGCGTGATAATGTGGTAGGGCAGCGAGTACAAGCTCCTGCCCACGGCCACAATCCCCTAGAGATCATGACCCAACAAGATTACAGCATTGATACTATTGCCGCCCCCGCAGGCAGTCTTTTGATTGGGGGTGAATCACCTCCGCCCTCCATTACCTTCAACACAAAAGACGTGGACGAGATCGCCAGGTTTACCGAAGAAGGTTTCTATTACAAGGGTGAGTTTATTGATGATGCTGGTGAAGTGCATCGTCTGCTTAAGGAAGTGCTGGGTCAAATGAAGACCGAACAAAACTAGTAACCGCCATGACTCCTCTCTCCCCCGCCGCGCAAGCGGTGCTGGATTCAGCCAACAGCCGCAACTCCTACGGTCCAGATGACTGTCTTAATGAGTCGCGCTGGATTGCCGCAGCCGCTCTGCGTGCTGCTGTTGATCAGGTGGTGCCGCAACGTCGGAAACCCATGTATGCAGATAGCAGTGAGGAGTCAGCCTGGAGCGCCCAGCAAGACACCCGCGAAGAACTCCTTTCCATTGCCGCCGAGCTAGAAAACCAGTAGTCACTTGCACTAGTCGTTAACGGATTGGCACTTGGTGATCCACAAGACTGCTAGGTGCTAATCCGTGAGCCGCAAGCTCCCCTCGATGTGCTGTACTATTTAGGTGGCCCCGCGCAGCGCAAACTGCCGAGGCCGTGACCAACTCACTTGAGATGAGCTGATGAATCAATCGTATCCTGTCCCACCGCCAGAGCTGGTGGAGCAACTGAGGAGTTCCTCAGGCACTTGGCTGTATCAAATCACTAAGGCCTACCAAGCTGGCGCCGACCAAGAGCTGGAGGCGTGTTGTAAGTGGTTACCTAAGTTGCCGCCATGGAGCGCAGATGATCTTCGTAGGCATCGCCGCCCCAAGCCGCCGAGTTTGAAGGAGCAGGCGTTAAACGATCTGGACGACATACCAACTCACGATGATGAGGGGCGTCAGGTCGTCGATTTATCCAACATCCGCCGAGCCATCGAACAACTCCCCGACTGACCACCATGAAAACCCTTGACGACTACACAGCACTTGGCGCCATTGTCTTAGTGCTTCTGCTAATGGTTGCAACAGCCTGGTGGTGGTTCCCCCAAAAGTGGCAGGCGTGTGAGCGGCTTTATGACAACAAACCAGCGCAGGTTTTCTGCCTGCTGGCATCTAAGTGAGGAGAACTAATGACTAACCCCTACCGCGCCATGTGCGCTGAGCTGGAGAGCCAGTAGTCTTTGACACTACTAGGCGGGTAACCGCCATTTAACTGGTTACATTATTTCTAGTACACTACCTACATCGCCACTGATCACTATGGCTAAAGCATCTGCAACACCGGTAACAGAGTTCACCTGGGCAATTGCCCAAATGGAAAGAAAAACTGCTGATGGCGTGGTGTTCACGGTTCATTACACGATTAATGCAACTGATGGCACCTATGCCAGCTCGGCGTATGGCTCAGTAGGGCTAGAGCAG
>OFSF01000080.1_pt1 | contig 41303 bp, 26 predicted proteins | sample 1543271 | NCBI WGS metagenome assembly OFSF01 (sample SAMN07774227, study PRJEB24372) | wastewater metagenome | isolation source: Exp Tend VB 100WW | collected 2016-02
TCCAACATAACGAAGAATGTTCTGTTCTATGATTTGGAAGAACTGTTCTGTCCAGCCTTGACTTCTGAGGAAACTGGTCCATATGGCGATTTCACCATTCGAGCAGGAACATCTCTTGTGGAGCCTGGAGTATGTCCTGTGGAACCCGTTGTTCTCTCCTTTTCGACATGGGACGACATGGCAAATCAGGCAGGTATGTCCCGTTTATACGGTGGCATTCACGATGCGAATGCACACTATTCCTCCCAGACCACTGCGGTAGCCGTTGATGGATTCATTAATTCCACGTGGAACATCACACCCTAAACACTCTATCAAGATAATAAGCCATGATCCATCCGATACCACTGCATACGATATCCGATGTTTGATTGATTAGATTGTCAGGATATGGTTTACCACCAGGCCACCATGTTATAAAATAGGTATTAATGATGTTCATACCCCATTTCGTATTTTCTACATACTCAAATACGATATGGACGATCATCAATACGAGCAACGGCATCGACCAAAAATAGGCAACCACACCCATAGAAAAATGGAGTAGAGAATATTGGTCCACGACTTTTGTTCCCATCTCTATTAAACCACAATGTTCCCTGAAATGATCCTCAGACGTTCCGAATAGCTATACCATTTACGCCATTGATCGATTCTCACCCATCCCTGTCTCACCGCCGCCGAAACACTCTGAATAAACGACGTATACTCACACTTCGGCACTGCACACTCGTGATATAGTACAGCACAATCCTCTACGGATAAAACAAGGATATCCTGCCCTTTTTGCGTACGAACCGCCTGATGAAACAAAAACATCCAGAGGCGTGTTGCCTGTCGTAGCTCTTGTCCGTATAATCCTCTCAGTGTCGGAACAGGGTTCGCTTGAATATACGCCGCTGTATGAGCCTGGCATTCCTGGCACGGAATAATCAACGGAAGCGTATTCAACAAGATCTCCATATACGTCGCCTGATCCGTATCAATGATCTTATTCCCCGTAAATCCCATTTTCTCCGCAATACAGTGTAAATATTTCCATAAAAACGGGCCCCATTCGGTCGGAGACAATAATTCGGCCGTGTCTTTTCCTGGGACTGCCGCGGCAGCGGCTCCATTTCTTTTTCCACAACCACAACCCATTTCCCTAGTGAATGACATATGATTTTCTTTACATTCTTTAAACACTCTAGAATGAGCCCGTATGACGGGATCGTTCTAGCGACACGTCGCTGTTCTTAGCCCATGTGAGACTTGAACTCACAGTCTTTCCCTTAGAAGGGGAACGCGATATCCAATTTCGCTAATGGGCTTGTCTAGAACCCTCCTGGTTATGTTTTTACTGTTTTATCCTTTTAAGTTCCTCTACCAGGAATTGCCCTCAACTGGAATTGAACCAGTGACCTCTCGCTTACTATGCGAGCGTTCTAACCGTCTGAACTATGAGGGCGTTATAGGAGGAGACGTCGGCAGTAGGATTCGAACCTACGCGGGCATAGCCCAGTTGGTTAGTAATCAACCGCGTTAAAACCACTCCGCCATACCGACTTCTCTCCACCCTATCATCTTTGTATCCCTTTAAATTCCTTTTTGCCACTTGCAGAGAAATGTTTCGATCTCATCTCCGTTCGCAGGATTGACGAGAGGAATGTCCTTAAACGCATGAAGTACATCTGCTATTTCAACATAGTGTAGCGTAAGACGCTTAATGTTTCTCTTTTTCGGAACAATGTTCAATAACTGAACGGCTCTCTCTGGACCTCCGCCAATGATGTAGACTTTGTCGATGAGAATGTCGTTGACTCGACAGATTTCAGCGGTTATATCATAAACGGTAAGCATTCCAATCCCTTTTACAGGGGAACAGAGTGAATGGACAAAGAGGAAGATCTCATCAAAGGTTTGGTTTGCATATTGTTTCAGGTCTTGCAATTCGGGTTTGGTCAGAACTTCATCACATAGAATCGTTTTCCATCGGCAATGACTGATGGCTTCATGGAATGGTTTGCCTTTTGATTTACTAATAAAACTCATGGTTGATGATCCGAATTGTATTGATGCATTTCAATTTTTATACAATGGTCTAAACCCACATCGCGATCTCTACCCACATGAGCATCGACCCCATCCTCCGCGAATGGTTCTGGCGAATCAAACAAATCAACGACATCGATGATCAAGAAACGGTTGCCTTTGGAAATGTGTCCCTCGCCGTCGAGCGATTCCAAGAACTCGCCGCGTTTATCCAGGCCTACCTACCCACGCTCCGAGCGTGGATGACAGAGTATCTTGACAAGAACCGCTCCGAAATCTTCATTCGATACTGGGGCGATATTCTACACGATGAAGCATTTCGTGATCACTCAAGAACGAACCCTTGTGTACCACAAGCGAGACAAGAATGGGATTCTGTATTTGGAAAGGATCCTGCATCGTGTACTGCCCTCGCCGATCGCGTCGCCAAAGAAACTCGAGAGATCTGGAACGTATCTCATTGCGACGATCCCACCATTATGGCCCTGCACGAAGGCAAAGAACACAAATACTCTTGTGAATGGTTCGGCTGCGATTACTGCGAAGATCAAGAGCGTGCATGGCATTCCGAACTGCATCGACGTATGACCCAATCCAGTCATCCACTCCTGAATCCCAAGAAACGTGCTCTAATCTCCTATTCCTTCCGTTCAGAACTCAACGAAGTGGTTGTACAACAAAAATGGGAACCACCTCGGCACACCGAACTACGAGAACAATTTCCCTTTCTAAAAATTGGTCAAACTGTTATTCAACGATTTCGTAGTATGCTCCCCATCTTGATTAGCGGATGGTCCTTGTCCTATCATTACGAGAAAGATCCCTACAAACAATTCTTACAGTTATGGAATACACTCAACGGAATCATGGGTGTCATTCAGACCGATTTGTTAATGATGATTGATCTGGAGTAAGGCCTAAATGATGTTGTCAAAGATTATCCAATGAGCGCCTATTTCGTCGTCCTCTCGAATCTGTCCTCCTTACCATGCATCATTTACTACCAATATCATCGCAAGTACTTTTACTCCCTACAAATTCTCTTCAATTCCCTCTTTTCGTTCCTGCATCACATGCACTATTCTGGTCTATCACCCATCCCAGACAGCGGTGTGTTTGATTTTCTAGATGGACTCTATTCCTATTTGTCCATCTATATCTTTAGCATGTATATGTTCTTATCCAATCACTACGAACTTCGAACGGAACTCTTCTTGATCCAAACGATTCTCCAGGCCCTTGTTTATCTTCAAATTGGGGCGATTGTCGTTCTTCCAGCAACCGTCTTTATGACCCTCATGATAACAGGATTTCATTATCGACATATTCGATCGATTTCAGCATCGAATCCTTATTTGTATATCGGTGTTTTCTTGGCTTCTGCCGATGTCGGATGTTTCTTTATTGCGGCAAACTATGAATACAATTATTTACACGCGGTTCATCATCTGATCGCGTTCAATTTACCGATTGTGGTGGACAAGTGCGTTTCGTATCCTAGTGGAATAGATCCGAATCGATCGGATCCACCAGCGATTCAACTGGAATCCCCTTCGATACGGCCTTCCTTGTAATATGATTACATAATGTACTTATTTGAAAATCGATAAGATGTTCAAAAAAGTACGAGCAGTGGGGTTTTTACAGTTTGTATTTCCAAATGAATCCTCCTGCAAGTTTATTCTTTCCACAAAGAACATGCTGAATATTACTTTTCTTCACACCAGATGTTCGATCAGCTTCTGCGATACTTCGATATTCTTTTATCATCGTGCCATCCTTGTCATATTGTATGATTGGCTTGCTTAATGCTTTTCTAATAGCCTCCTTTTGGGCATCTGACGCCATCTTTCTTTCTACATTATTAGTATTATTATGATGAAATAACTTGAGGCTATCGCTTATTTTCTTTTTATGATCATCTGAAACCTTCAGATCACCATTCTTATATTTCTCTCTTCGATCTACCATGGCCTTCTGAAATTTCTCTGAATTCTTCACACTATTTGAAAAGTCAACATGTTCAAGTGCTTTCTTATGTTTTTCACGATAAGTTTCAAAATGGTTTGGATTATTTTCTCTGAATAATCTACCCTTTTCTTTAATGATCTCAATGGTTTCAGGTGTATGTTTATAACCTACTAGACCATCACCAATTTGACCTCCCGATAGAATATTATAACCATTTGGAACCTGCGAGTTAAATTTCTTAATATATTCTTTTTCATATTTCACAACATCTTGATCGAAACAGATAATCAAGATCTCAAACTTGAAATTATTTACTCCATGTTTCTTCATGGATTTCTTTAATAGCGGACATCCCTCTTTATAATTCAATGAATTGATATGTTTAGTCCATCGTCTTTTAATATCTGGTTGGACCGTTACACCAATATAACACTTTCCAGTTATGATGTTTGTTATTTTATAAAGGTATCCCATTTATTCTATTGTTATGTATTGAAGATCTTTTAGATTCTCAAAACAAAACAATACGCAAGGTGGGATTTGAACCCACGCGGATTTCTCCAGTTGATCTTAAGTCAACCGCACTAACCGGGCTATGCGACTCGCGTTAATTGTGGTAGAAATGCGAATATAACTTCATTGACTCTCGAGGTAATAGCCTTACCGCTCCGTTATACTCGCTTCTCCACACCTATTCATCAACAATCTTCTTTAAGCTATATAGATGAAGAACGTATTCAACTACCAATCCACACAGATTCATTCCGACAACGTCGACGGATCCAAACGAGTCAGAACCTCCCGCGTTTCCATTCGCGGATCCAAAGGATTCAAAGAAGTTTATATCGTTAAAAATGGAAAGAGAAAGACGTCTAAGAAGAAATTATCCAAGAAAGAAATGGACTGCATTCGCAAGTGCCAGTTTATTCCTGGGCTTTTTAGGGATTGCGAACGCTGTCTAGCATAGCTAGCCAGCGCAATGTAAAAATGCCTCAAATAAACTCCAGAATGCTGCGTTTTCGATCCTTCAGAACTTTGACCTTCGCATACATTTCCGCTTTCATCGCCATCGACGCCAACTTGACCATCCCTTCAATATGCCATGTCGGATTAATAACCGTTATGTCTTGATAGGTTGAGCCATATTTGTTCGTTAATAATAAAAATAATTCATTCCCCAGCCTGATCTCCGCCGCATGTTTCATATCAAACCCATCACCATCGATGATGCATCTCCACGGCTTATTTCCAATGGATTGAATCATATTGTCCACATGTCTCAAAATGCCCTCCACATCATCATATCGTTTCGCTTTCGACGGATGCATATAAAAAATAACCAGACCACCCTTTTCCGATACTTTCTTAAAAGAGTGGCTCGTTGGATCCGCCGCACACGTTGGACAGATCTTCTCCATCGACTACGTTCTATCTATTTTTTTATGTCCATCGTTTATACGCTTTTACATTGTCGATCTGTAGTAGAGCCATGAAGCGGGTTGAAATCGGAGAACTTCTCCATGTTCCGCGCTTAGAAAAAGCCACATTTTACCTTCAAAAACGTATGCTGGAACTCGTCCAACAAACTGAACGAGTTCCATGCGAACTCCAGTTTTCCGTACAGATCAATCATTATACCAAAATGATCGCGACGACCCTATTGGATCGCGACGACGAAGTCGATGGAGAGTTTCCGATCTCCGAAATACAATACTCCATCGAGCTATGCGATCCTCCGTACGTTATGGCGACTACGACCGGATCCAAAGATGGAAGAGATCCTCTTCTCATTACGACCGTCCTCATTACCAGGTTGGCCAAATACGATCTCCGCCATTTGTATTTCTGCGACCATTGCCAAAAAGAACTCGTTGAACGAAACAAATCATGCTGCGACGAATGCGAAATCTACAAAATAACGTATGAAGAAATGTGTCCCATTTGCCAAGACGACGATTACGAAACCTCCGCTTCCGTATGGGCCTCCCTCGAATGCAACCATATTTTCCATCGTAAATGCATTCTTCAAATCAAACCATATCAAATAGGACGAATCAAATGTCCCATGTGTCGACGGGAACATGCACGGAACAATTCGTTTATTTTGTAGCTGCGTTTGTGAACGCGTTCAAAATCGCGATTTAGATTCTACGGATTCAGTGGGGAGTTAGGACTGAGTAGTACAGTGGTAGTTTTACGTGTGACTGTTAATCACAAGGTCGATGGTTCGATCCCATCCTCGGTCGTTTCTCCCTTTGATTTGATTTTTGATAAAACATCAAATCTATTTTCTTCGCCCTCTATGTAGAGAGTCGTCTTACCATGCAATGTAATATAGCACCAGATGTATTACGGCACTCTCCCATGCATTATCAGACATACAACACACACTTCTACGAAATCCATCCGAAGAAGCGTGTCTCTTTTGACAATTCGATTGATCCACGTTCTTTACTAGACGGGATGAAAGAACCCGCCATTTATGAAAGAAGAATGATTCGACTCTTTCATCATATGATGCAATTCTCCTTGGCATGTACGCTAAAAAAAAGCCCGATGATTCCATGGTGTATCTGTTGGAATGTTTGGAAGTCGGGAACGCTTTGTAAATAAGATCAAGAATGATAAATACATCGAAGCCCATACTTTTTCATACACTTTTCCATGTGAGGCTGACAGTGCTTACACGGTTTAGAATCGACGAGTTCATTGGTTCCACGTGAGATCCGAAACACAATCAGAATCGCACCATCCAGCTTGTTATAATCCCCCACTTTCTTGAGCACTGCCCGCTCTGCATGGATGGATCGATCATCATATCCGCATCCACGAATCCGCGATCCAACCCGATTGGTCGCCATCTCCAACATCTTTCCTCGCTTCAAAATCATGGCAATGTGCACATGACGCATACGCGTCGTCAACCAAAGCGATTTGAGCGATCGATTGGTATAGAATAACTCCGTTATGAACTTCTTGTCAATTCTCATACTAACGATTGGGCATCCATACTATAGGTCCGTCGTTTCTTCAATTTTACTTTATTTGGAATCGGAGTCATCCGATCGCGGAATCACCACAAGGTTCACCTGCGGCTCCGTTGAAATCGCTACTAGACTTGGCGTGGTTTCACTACTTGGTGTATTTGTTGTACTTGTTGCAATGCTGATTGATGTTCCTGTAAGCGGATTCAAACTCGGTCTTCTGGATCGAGGGGCATGTGTAAACAGCGGATTGTTCTTAAATAGAAGACGGTTCTCAAATGCGGATCCGATGGGTTTTAACGAAGTAAACGAAGTAAACGAAGTAGAAGGATCAGGAAGCATACGTTTCTTTTCTGCCTCAATCTCCTCCACGATCCTCTTCTGTCGCGATTCCAATACACGCTTATACTCTTCTTCCGATTCCAGAATGCCCGCCTTATGTAATTCAATCTCTTCCTCCAATGCCTTCTTACGTTCCTCCAAGGCTTCCGATAACCGTGTATTAATCTGGACTCGAATGGTATCCTGTATTTGTGGCGACAAAAGCTCATTTAATGCCCTTTTCTTATGACGCAACAACAACGCGGCCTCCGTCGCAACCTGTTTGAGACGCGCCTCGGAACTCTCAAATACCTGCGTGTGCTTCAAATCGCCGCAAATATCAGGTCTCTTCAAATCCGTTATCGATCCGAATAATTCCGTAAACAAATCAATCGTCTCTTGTGGAATCGGTGGCGATTGCTCAATCAATCGGTCCAAATCCGCACGACAAATCTTTAAAAAGTCCAAGGAATCGATACGATCGTCTGGTTTCAATGCCAATTCTACCGCAATCAAACGTTGAAACTTACCCCATGCAATCGATCCAACGCGGTGCGACTCTTCGAGTTGTGGATACCGTAAATAGTTCCCCACCGTTGTGAGTAGACCCGCAAGCAACGAAATGCCTCCAATCGCAAAACTCGCATATTTCTTAGAAGTATCATCCGAAAATAACGATTGAACACCAAAGTTGGCGGTTCCTCCCAGTGTCGATAGAATAATGACGGGAAGGTTGATCCATATGGTTTTGCTATGAAAGTGCTTTTCGGATTTATCATGCAACCATCGATAACACATGGCCAAATCACTCCATTCCGCCATTAATACCTCTTGTTCCTTCGACCATCCATTTAAAAAACGTTTCTCCTTTGGAGGCTCCGATGAAGGCTCACTGCGCGTAGGAGAAACAGAACGCGAACGCGGTTTTGGATCCGATCCATTGATGACATTCACTCCCTCTTCTGCCATTCTTATTCTTTCCTTTTATTTTTTTTCGATTCCAATCCCAATTTATATAACGCCTCCACCTCCTTTTCCGTTAGGTTCTCTGGATTAATCCCTTTGGGCAACGATACAAATTTAGCCTTCTTCAACGATGTCTTCATAATATAAGGTCCATACTGCCCCGTTCGTATAACGTACTCTTTGAACGTCTTCAATGGACCTGAGGCCTTCTTGGCTTCCAGACGCTCTATGGTTTGCTCCAAGAGTTCTTCTTGAAACGGAACAGATAGATCCCCACACTGCAGATAAGCTCCAAACTTCCCTGATTTTTTAATGATCGGCTGGTCCTTCCACATTCCCACATTGGATTCTGGCTGGAACTGGGTCGCCTGTTCTTCTGTCATGTCCTCAAACAAGATCCCCTTCGGCCATCCTAGGAATACCGTGTCTTTCTTTGTCTTTCCTTCGATTAATAGGAGCGGACCGTTCTTCGTCTGTACCGCCTTGAGACCATTTCCGAATTCTCTGATTTTTGCGTTTGGGGCATTGGCCGCAGGTTTCACATTCAGAGTTTCATACCTCGCCTGATACGAATTCCACGTATCCTGCAACACCCCCTTCCATTCCTCCTGACCATTCGAAATACGATCCAGACGCTGCTCCATCTGTGCTGTGAATTCATACGCGAACAAATCCGCAAACGTCGTCTTCAAATACCCCCACACCGATCGTCCCAGTTCTGTCGGAACCATCTTCTTCTTCTCCCCTCCCACTTTCTTCTTGGTTTCATGTTTCAAAGGAGGCCATTGTTGGGGCTTCATTTGAAACTCCGTTAGAGTTAGTTCCTTCGGAGGAATATCTTTGGTTTCCACATAATTCTTTTCTTGGATCGCCGCGAGCAACGACGCAAACGTCGACGGTCGACCGATCCCATGCGTCTCCAGTTCTCTCACCAGCGTTGCCTCGGTGTATCTCCCACTGGCCTTTGTCTCCTTGGGTTCCGCTTTCATAGAAGTCCATGGAAGACGGTCTCCTACTAACAAGGCTGTTGCCTGGTGCCAATCCTGAGACTCCTCTTCATCCGATTCATCCAGATCCGCAACCTTTCCCGCCTTCTTCCATCCCTCAAACGTTGTTCTCTTCCACGTACTCTGCCACATGAAATCCTCTTCCAACTTGATTTGAATCGTGCACGTTTCGCCCTTTGCTGCCGACATGACCGATTGAATCGCACGCTGCCAAATCAATCGATACACCTTCTTCTCCAGAGCATCTCCTTCTACCTCGATACGATCCATATGCGTCGGTCGAATCGCCTCATGGGCTTCTTGTTTCAACGGATCTTTCTTTGATTTTTTGGATTCCGCGGTGGAAATGTACGCTTGACCATAGTGCTCTTGAACATACGCCTTCGCCTCTTGAACGGCTTCTTCCGATAGGACCGCTTGATCCGTTCGCATATACGTTATGTGCCCCGCTTCATACAATCGCTGGGCAATCTTCATCGTACTCTTCGGATTCAGACCAAAGAGTGCACTGGCTTGTTGTTGCAAGGTACTCGTAATAAGCGGTGGCGGTGCACCCTGCGTCCATGGTTTTATCATTTTTTGATGAATGATTCCTTCCTTGACTGTGTGCACATTCTCCATATAATTCAAGGACGATTCTTCATCCTCTAGTTCATCCGTCATGGTTGCATGAATGGAAAAGGAATCCTTTTGAAACGTGGCCGATAGCTGCCAGCTCGACGACGACTTGAACTGTTCAATTCCTTCTTCGCGTTCAATGACCAATCGCAGCGCAGGAGTCTGACATCGCCCCGCAGAAAGCGACGGAGCAACCGATTTCCAAAGAAGCGGGCTAATCGTGAATCCAATCATCATGTCCAGCATCGCCCGTGCCTGCTGTGCATGTACGTGATTCATATCCAGTACCGTTGGATGAGCCACCGCATGTTTGATTGCTTTCTCTGTTATTTCAGTGAACGTAATTCTATGTGTTGTTTTAGGATTTAAACGTAATAACTGGCATACCGCGTGAGAGATCGCAGCTCCTTCTCTGTCTGCGTCTGATGCCAAATAGATTTTTGTTGCTTCCTTCGCCTCTTCTTTCAATTGTTTGATCGCCTTTGCTTTCTCCTTGATCCATTCGTATTTCGGCTCCCATCCACGATGGATTCCTACCGCGTCCAACGCTTGTTCTAAGGCTCGGATATGACCCATCGTGGCAATGACACGCCAACCCGCTCCCAGAAATCCCTGGATTTTCTGACACTTGGCGGGCGATTCGACAATGACGAGGTTCATGGCTGTCTGTTTCCATTCGTTTCGGCTGATATCAATTTTTACCAAAGATACAATAGATATGCTGAAAACATCCACGGAACTTTCCCTTGAAATCGGACTGATTTCTGCCTTGAACATTGTCGCCGTCTACGTTGCCGCGTTTGTCTACGATCTGCATTGGTCAGGCATCCTTGCGGTCATGGTCATCGCCTCCCTCTTTACGGCAGTCCTCTCCAAATGGATCGTCGGGCAACTACCCTCTCTCTCCAATGATCCAAACGATCTTCTCAGTGAAAGCGTTTCTCTTCTTTTGATCGCACTCATTAATTCCAACGGTGTACTCTTTGTTCTTTCCTATCGTTATAATCTACCCATGGCACTCGGCATCTCATTAATGTCTGGTTTTGCCACCGTCGTGGCCCGTCATCTATTGGCCTAAACTTTCATTAGAATCATCTAAATAGAATGGCCACCATTAACCAATCCAGTGGGCAAGGGGCTCTCTTTGAACTCGTTGCACGTGGTGTAAAAGATAACTATTTTGTAAAAGACTCGAAAGAAAGTGTATTCCCCTACGATGCACGATACGAGAGTTCCGTTCCCCATCTAGCCGAACGTAAAACCATTATTCCCCTGAACGATACTGCCTTCGGGCAAACATTTGAAGTCGAAATCGATGCCTATGGCGATGTCCTTACCGAGTGCGTCCTAGAAATTGATCTTCCTACCTGGCTTCCTTCTCTCCCCCTCGGATCCTCAACGGGTGCATTGACTCAGCCTTCTACTATTAACGGCCTCCAATCGATAACCACCAACGATCTTTCTTCCACTTCCTATGGGTACGTGAATGGGGTCGGATATTTCCTCTTTGAGTCCCTACAATTCTACCAAGATCAGTTCTTACTACAAGAATGGAGCGGCGACGGTCTACTCGCCAAACAAATGACGGAAGGATCCTTGAATTCCAGCGGGCTCGCCTTGGCCAAAGGAGGATGGACGGACGCATCTACACGCAGTCTTCAGATGCGTGCAACCCCTGGACATCTTCGAATCCATCTTCCCCTTCCTGGAACACAATGTCCTGGCGATGGTGGATTCCCCTTGGTTGCCATGTCCTGGCAGACCTTTCGTATCCGCGGAACCCTACGCCGCCTAGAAGATCTCGTCGTCTGCAGCGATACGACCGTTATCAAACCAGCTCCTTGGAGTCTTCCTTCTATGAAAGTCTCCTATGATAATGGTTCGACATATCCCTTTACTCCTTTGGAGCGTACTAAGATTCCTAATCCTGTTATTGTATTGTCCACCGTGCAACACTATGTTCCTCCCGAGATCCAAGAAGAACTTCGATCCAAATCCATCCAGATCCCTTTTCGTCGCCAATTTGAGAATAAGTTTACCTTTGGAGAACTCGATTTCATTTCCTTGGATAAGGGCGGCGTATCTTCGTGTACGAGATTCGTCGATGGTCGCCACCCTACCGAACGTTTGTTTTGGTTTTTCCGAAACTACAATGCTCTCGATCGAAACCAACTAGACAATTGGTACAATGATTATTTTGACTCGAACCCTACCACAATGGTCCAACCCTATACGGAACCCTACGGCGAATTCTATTATCGAATCAAGTTAAATATCGCAGGAAAGGATCGTGAAGAACGGGCTGCTCCATTTGTATGGAATAGCATCAATCCTTTGGCAAAAGATGAAAAGTGCAATGGTGCACACATTGGATCCATGAACTGGTCGACGGGAGAGAAATATGGAACCGTGTATCCTGCGGAGAGACAGCCCGAAGGAACCGTTAATTGGACGACCGCCGATCGACCGACACTGCACATTGAACTTGCCAATATCAATACCAATCCGCTTCTGGGTCAACGCAAGGCCGAATTCCGCGTCTTTACCGAAGGGTGGAACGTCTATACAGTGAAAGATGGACGAGGGAAAATCATGTTTGCCAGTTAAATCCGCAAGTCTAGTAGTCGGATGAGGAGCCTACGGTCTCGTACTCGAAAGAAATCCACTTGTTGTGTTGGAATTCTCACCATTCCACATGCACGCAAATCAAAATATGGAACCTCCCATATCATGAAATCCTACATTGATTGGTTTGAACAACGTGGAATTCGTGTCCTACCCATTCCTTTTGATACCAAGGACCACGAACTCTACTTTCAAATGGTCAACGGACTCTTCCTTCCAGGAACCGATCGCGGACCCGATCGAGCATCCGCTATTCAAAACGAGTCCTTCATGAATTCCCTTCGAATCTTCTATGAAATGTCCATGCGTAAGGGAGAATATTTCCCCATCTGGGGAACCTGTTTCGGTATGGAACGATTGATTGAATTGGTCGGCGGAAAAAGAACATGGAAATCCTTTCCTGCCGACGGACTCTTTCCCCTTCGTATCAGCCGCAACACCACCTGTTCTCGAATGATCCAATCCTTCCCCTCTTCCTATCTCGATTACCTCGAACAAAAGAAATCCACCCTACAATACCACGAATACGGAATCTCAGTAGAAGAGATGAAAACCAATCCATCCTTGCATAAATTCTTTTCGGTTCTTGCTACCTCACTCGATGAATCGGGAAAAGAATACGTTGCCGCCATCGAATCCAAACACTACCCCATCTACGCCGTTCAATTCCATCCCGAACAACAACGGTCCACCCTTCCCTTCCTCGACTTCTTTCGATCCGAACTCAAGATGAATTCCCATCGTTGTCCCATGCTTCCTCGCGTTGGAAAGGTTATTTCTCCTCATAAATGTGCACATTATGAAGGGCTCAAACATCAAATGTGTTATTTTTTCTCATAGGACTTTTTATGAGCCGCATTCTGTGTAAAGCGTTCCGCTTAAAAGTCTGCAAAAATCATTATGAAAATAGATTATTTTAAGAAATATACCAAGTTCTTAAAACAGTCTTATATTTTTGGGGACTTTTTCTAAAAAGTCCATTTTTTCTAAAAAGTCTATTTGAATCCACCCTTTATCCACTCCGCGACCTTCATTGTATCCGAGCTCTGAAAGATCGGCTGAGGAACGCCATTGACGATCGCCAGGAAGCACGGAATGGTTTTTACCCCACAATAACCTGGGGTATAATCATTTTCGTCCAAATCACACTCATACCAGACGATCCGATCGCTCAAGGAAAGCAAGAGCGGAACATCGATTTTCTTACATGGATTGCACCACCGAGCTCCAAATTTTATGAGGACAATTGGCTCATGTGGAACGTTCTTTTGAATCAGGCTTTCGAAAAACTCCTGGTTCGGGAGGGGTGTCATCTTTCGTGGGTCGGACATTCTTGGATCGATAATAGGTTAATGTAAGACCGGTTATCGCAATCAATACGATTGTTCCTATTAGTGTAAAGTGGAGCATATTTAGGTCGCTTGTGGCTGCGATTGCAATCGCTGCTCCTCCCGTCTGCTTTGAAACACCTTCAGGGGAAATGCTCTTATACAAATCCAATCCAGGCAGAGCCGAAGAAGCCGACGATAATGCCGCCGTCGCCTTGTCCACCGTTTCCGCGATTTCTCCCACGATATTGCTTCCCTTATCAATCGCTGTTTTTCCTAGGACCAATGCATCATCCGCGGTTTTCACGACGCTGTCCACCGTCTTGATCGCTGCCTCCGCGGTCTGCTGAAAAGGCTGCAAGATCTCATTAATGATTTTTGTTATCGTTTGCACTGGACTAAACAACGCACTCAAGAACGGCCAACGTGCCAGTATCTCTTCCTCCGCCGAGGTCGACGCAGCCCCAAAATATCCTGCATGTTCCGATACGACTTGTTTGGTATCCGTAAAGAAACGTACCATATTCCAGCCCCACCATGCCAACGCAATCGGTGCGAAAATAAACGAAATCAGTAAAACCAGTCGAATGATTCCACGCTGTTTGTTTCCCACCAAAAATGAATCTAATCCGAACATTCCTCCAAAAATAAGAGCAGCCGCATACATAAAAAATCGCAAGTGCTTCTTATCTGGCTCATCCTTCGCCAACACACCACATGCAATTCCCTTTGGACCTAATCCTGGAACACCAAGACCATACACCTTGATTGTATCTCTATTAAAAATAGCCTGTGCCGCATCATAGACCCACCATACACCAAAAAAGAGAATGTTCACCACCAGTTTCGCCAAAAACGTCAACGGCGATCGAAGATACAAATGATCCAGAGCCAGAAACCCACCCACAATGGAGAGAGCCAAAAATACGTCATAGGAAAGAAAGGTTCCTCCATTTTCACCCTCATTCGCATTGTTATTTCCGTTGAAGGCGAGCCCCTTCTGCCAAAATTCAAATTGAGAGACGCTTGGACTCGGTGCTTTTGCGCTCATTACTTAGTCTTTCTTTAAAAAAAGAGACCCAAAAACGACATTATTAAATCGTAAACAGCAGACCACCAAATCCATTAATCACGCGAAAGACATTGTAATTGCGGGCATACACGACAATATGACAGTTGCCACGTTGTTGCCAGGCAGGAAGCGTCGGGTTGCTCAAAATCGTATTCATTTGAATCTGCCATACCATACTGTCAATTCGACTGGCATTCATCGTTCCCGTTGGCTGGGCGTCCTCCGGTCTCAATGCGAAACTGTAATTGTAAATGAACGAATTGACCGGAGTCGTGGTATGATGTTCATAGGGCTGTTGCAGACGGAAATATTGCGGGGTTCGCTCCATAAACCGATCATAACCGTCTAACTGTAGCTTTGCCGAGGCAATCAAATCCAAACGATACGATGGAGCATTCGAATTCACATACGGTAAAATGGCAAGCGGCGTATATTCACCAATCGCCAAATTGCTATAATTGAACCATTCATTGCGATTCTCCATCGAATCACGTTGCACCACAAAAAGAAACTCCTTGATCGGGTGATTGAATTCGATCGGAACCGTGGCGGTCGTCTGATTGGCCGTTATCGCATAAGGTGCAGTGTACTGAATTTGATCAATAACATATTCATGCGTCTCACTCACATACCGACGACGCTCCTCCACATCAAGATACACGAAATCGCCCCAGAGCACCATGCTCGTAATGGGTGTCGTACAACTGACTTGGACGGAACAGGCCGGCATCCAACCCTCCTGCGAGAGCGGTGGAATCGGAGGAGGAACCCAGAAGAGTTGCTGAAGGGGTCTCAGTGTTATATTAATACGAATCGGGCTATACTGAAGGGCCAAGAGGGGCAAATACATACCAGGATTCTGGCAGAAATAGAACTGGAGCGGGATCAATAAATGCAGACCATCGGATTGTGTACTGGGCTGGATATCAATCAAGTTATAAGGCTCCACGCGACCCAACATCTCATTCAATGCCATACGCTGACCATGCGGGGTTGTCATCTGCGTCCAGATTTCCATCCATTCTCCCGTCTGACGATCAATCTCTTGCTCTCCCACCTCAAAGGTTATTTCTTGGATAAGGGCATGACCAATCGAGTTCGTATACGAAAGTGCATTTCCACTCGTATCCCTGATTTGTGGCAAGACTACGTCCAGATATACTTTTCCAAGCAAGTCTCCTCGGCGAGGGATCAGACAGGTGATACGCTGTCCAAAGTTGGGGGTTCCATCAAAATACATGGCCTGTGATTCCACTGCAAAATTGGTGTGACGACGATAGACCATTTTAAAAAAGCTGATCTGGGGGTTTCCCGTCAAAAACAAATCTTGTTTTCCTGTCGCGACAAGTTGTAATAAACCTCCACCTGCTGGCATCCTGTTAGTTGTTCCGGATATTTAACTTTAGACTTGCGAAGTGGTGATTTTCATTCTTCTATCATTCTAGATGAGTTCCTCTGGTATCACGCCGATCAATAGCGGTCCGTTAATCATTCGAACCTATAACAACGGACCTTCCAATCAAACCTACATCCTTGGAGACTACGATCTGCCTCTTTCCAGCAATTATGTATCGATAACCTCTTCCAATGGTCAACTCGTTCCCTCCAATAACATTTACGTTTCCTCCGTATCGGCATCCACCATGAGAACCAGCACTCTCTTTACTGCATTGATTCATGCCTCTACTGCGAATATCTCCACCGTATATGCCTCAACTGCAACGATGACAGCTCTTAACTTTTCGACCATCTCAGGATCGTCTATTTATGCCAATACTGCACTCATGGTATGCACCATGAATGCTCCATTGATTAGTACCAGCTATCTGACCTATTCCAGTATGGTGGGATCCGCAGGGAGCAATATCATTGTAGACAATATCAAGATCAATGCCAGTATCGATGCGACCAATATAACACTTAATGTCGGAAACATCAACTTCAATTCCATCAGCGGTCTGCAAAGCGTGACCTCCGATAAAGTCATTAGCAATATGATGTCCACCAATCAACTTTCTACCAATTTTCTTTCGACGAACCAGATTTCTACCAATCAAATCTATACTTCTGCTATTGCCGTTTCCAGTATGGTCGCATCCAGTATGAAAGGAACCATCGTATCAGGACCCAATGGAACTGCTGTCACTCAAATCATTATTGGAACCTATACCACCACGGAGATTGCAGCAAATACAACAACCAATTTTACTCAAACCATTACGGGTTATACATCGAACTCAATTGTTACCATGGGATTAAGAAACACTGGAACATTCAATTGTACGTGCACATTCGTCTATGTTTCACCAGATACCATTCGATGGATTGTATCGAACCCCAATGCTACTGGTAGTATTGCCACGATCAACTATGCGATCTTTAACTATTAGCATATCACAGTGATTATTACGGCCGTGATACGTATCTTTTATTAAAAATAATGATCAGTAGATAGAATGTCATCGGGTGATTTCAATTATGTGACACTCCGAAATATTGTTCCGTCCCGCCCAGACGGTTCCTTTATCCAGAACGGGTACGTCTTTACGATCGGACCCGACTCGAAACAATTATGGACTAACGATCTGTATCTTCGATATCTGTCCGTCAGTACGATCGCCGTCAATTCCACTCTGAGACTGACCAACGGATCGTTTTTTGTTTTCTACGCCTCCAGTCTCACGGGTTCCACATCTAATACTCAGACATTGACAGTTTATTCTACCATCGACACCTCTACCATCAGCGGTAATAATGTATTCTATTCCACCATGAATGGCTCGACTCTTACTACCTCCACCCTTAACGTTTCTACCCTCTATTATTCCTCCCTCTTTGGATCCTCTATTACCACGTCCACCATCAGTGCATCCACCATCTATTACTCTACCCTTGTGGGAAGTACTCAGGCGACCTCCAGCTTCTTCGGATCTACCATTGCTTTCTCCACAGGAACCGCCAGTACGCTCTTTACCCACATTCTTTCCGCCTCCACTTCGAATACCAACAACGGCTTCTACTCGACCCTGACCGGTTCCTCTATTACCACCTCTACTCTTTCGGGTTCCTCCATCTATTTCTCCACCTTGCACGGTTCCACCCTTCTTTACTCTACCGCAACAGGAAACATTCTCATCAACAACGACTTTTACGGATCCAGCGTCAATACCAACAACGGATTCTACTCGACCCTGACGGGATCCACGATTACCACGTCCACTCTCAACATTTCCACCCTGTATTACTCCTCCCTCTTTGGATCCACCATTACCACGTCTACCTTCTTTGGATCTACCATTGCCCTCTCCACAGGAACCGCCAGTACGCTCTTTACTCACTTCTTCTCAGGATCCACCGTTAATATCAATCGCGGACTCTTCTCGACGCTAACGGGTTCTTCCATTGTTGCCTCTACGATAACGGCTTCCACCTTGTATTATTCCACCGTCGTGGGAAGTACCCTGACTACCAGTCTCTTGATTCTTCAATCCACCATGACGGCTTCGACGGTGAATACCATCAATACCACGTATTCGACTCTTCTTGGATCCACCTTCACCACCAACACGGGCTTCTGGAATTCAACCCTAACAGGGTCTACCATTACCACGACTCATCTGAACTTTTCCTCCATGATCGGAAGTACCATCTCCACCAACACTCTACACGCTTCCACCCTCATCACCGTGTCGACGGGTCATCTGGGTATCGGAATGACGAACCCCACCTACAATCTTCAGACCAATACGTTCAACTCGGTCAATCTCTCTGGAAACTACATCCAATCATGGATCAATATCTTTACAGGAACCGATGCCACCGCCTTTACCCCTACATACAACGGAACGATGTCTGGTCCATCAGGTAGCCCTGCCGCGATCTCTGTCCTCCTCGGTGTGTATACGAATACCGTCCTGACCTACACGGGCAATCTGGTTCCTGGAAATGCCTATCAATTAACCATAACCGCCAAAATGACAGGACTCAATCCAAATTTTTACTTGTGCAATCACCTGACGACCAGCCCTGCCGATCAACAGATTCCAGGATCCAGTTTGGTATTCATATCCAATTCTTATGCAACCTATACCATCAGCTTCGTTGCTCCCTCTGGTAAATTCGGTCTCTCCTTTGTCTCCCAGGCCGGAGAAACAGTTTCTTACTATGGATTCCAGATTCAAGGATTCTTCAGTCAATTGACAGGAGGTATCGGAATCGGAACCACCAATCCACGATACGCCATCGATGCACCCCTCGGATCCATTCAAGCCTATAACTTGCAACAATTTGAATGGATCAATACCCAGACATCCAATACTCTCGGATACAGCCCAGCCTCTGGAGCCGGGTTATACAAGATCGCTACGCTCGGAACAACCGCCGCAGGATTTGGTATGGTCAATGTTCGCGGCCAAGTTGGTGGATTTCTTGGAACGGGGGTTATGTACGTCGATTTATCCATCGTCACGCGTAATGGACTGAAAGTATGGGGAACGGTCTCAGGATTCCAGAATTCATCTGGGTTATGCGATGTCGTCTACGCCATTAATAACTCTAGATATGACATCTACATTTACATCAAATCGACCACCAGTATTGTCTATGATCTGATGGTATCGGGTGCATCAGGAAGCAATGTCCTGTACGATCCTGCTACCGCTGAACTTCTGAGTACCGCGATGGTTCCCATAACCTTTTCCCTGACCGCCATGGCCAATATTTTCCCTAGCTCCAACGGATATGTTGGAATTGGCATGACGAACCCCTCTTATACATTGGATGTTGCAGGAAACATCAACGTTTCGGGATCGGTGCTTGTCAATGGAACACCTCTGAGTGGCGGTGGTGGCGGCAGCAGTCAGTGGGGATCAGCGGGAGCCAATATTTATTACAATACTGGTTTTGTTGGGATTGGAACGGTGAATCCGACAACTACATTATACGTATATGGAAACAGCGGAACCTTTATTGGAACGACCATTCAAAATGGTAGTCTGGGAGGCAACTCCTATACCCTGTTGTCCCTCCTCAATGATACGGGACTCGGATGTCATCTGTTTCTCAACTCCTCAGGGCGAACCGCAGATGGTGGGGCCATTAGTATGGCAACCCTACGAAATGATGCGGGTATTCTACGCCTTCAGGCACAGGGAGGAGGTAGCAATCCCACCTTTGGTATTACCATTCTTCCCTCAGGGAACGTCGGTATCGGATTCAGCAATCCACAAACGACACTTGATGTGGGAGGAACCATTCAGGGTCAGACCGCTTTTCAAAGCAGCCCCAGTGTCGCTTTTCCTACCATCGGAACCCTACAAGCCGTCTATCTCGGTCAATATGGTGCTGCTGCAACGCGTGGAACATGTGTTCGCATTGGTGATATTGTGGGTGCCGCGTATTACATGACAACTGGATCCACCAATCTGACATTCTATAAAGATGTCAGTTCTTCAACTCCCGTCCCCGTCATGTATTTCTCGGGAGGATCGGTGACAGGTGCAGTACCCACCGTTGTCGTCAACAATCAACTCGGTGTAGGAACGGCTCCTGCCTATCCTCTTCACGTGTACCAAGGAAGTGCAACGTTTACTCCCACCGCATATTTCACTTCCCCTTCATCGGATACCACATTGGATCTTGTCAATACTGCAACCAGTGGCCGCTATTGGCGTATCGGTTCAGGAGGAACGGGATCTGGTGCAGGAGTAGGCAACTTTTACGTCTATGATTCCACCGCGTCAATAACACGAATGGTCATCGATTCCGCGGGGTTTGTCGGTATCGGATCTGCTTCGCCCGCTTTTAGATTAGATGTGGTAGGAACAATTCGTGGAACAACAGGATTGATCTCTGGAAATGGAACAGGTGCGGTAGGACTCTATTTATTAGATGTCGCAGCAGCGGCATGGCAGATAACGACCGGTACCAATAATCTGTCGATTAACAACAATTCTGCGTCATGGACGAATCGTCTAACGATTACCCAAACGGGATCGGTTGGAATAGGATCGGCTTCACCTGCCTATACACTCGATGTAGTAGGAGTCGCACGAGGAACAACAGGATTGATCGCTGGAAATGGAACAGGTGCGGTAGCCTTGAATTTACTCGATCTAGCAGCTGCCTCATGGCAGATCACAACAGGTAGCAATAATTTATCCATCAATAACAATTCTGCATCCTGGACGAACCGTTTAACCATAACACAAGCAGGAAGATTAGGAGTCGGAACTGCAACTCCTGGGTATGCAGTGGACGTGGTTGGAAGCTTGAACATAACTGGATCTTTTCTTGTGAATGGAGTCGCATTTTCGGGTGGCTCAACATGGTTATCATCTGGAACTGATATTTACTTTAATACTGGATCCGTTGGAATTGGAGTTTCTAATCCTTCTAGCAAACTACATATCTATGCTCCAAATCCTAGTTCCTTATTACTAGAACAATCTGGAACAGCCCCCAATTATATGACCTTCAAATCAAATGGAACCGTCTATGGATATTTTGGATTAGAAAAGAGCGATGGAACAGGCCTATTTGGCAATAATACCGCGTATGGTATGTCCATTGGAACACCGACTGCAACCAATTTCAACATATCAACAAGCAACTTAACTCGTATGACGGTTGTTTCGGATGGAAAAGTCGGTATCGGTATTACCAACCCAGTACGATTCTTCTCCGTAGCAGGATCGGGTCTATTTGGCTATATTTCAGGATCCAAGAAAGGAATCGTGATCGATAACGAGGATGCATATGGAACGACACCATGTATTCAAGGTGTATCATCTTCATTTGGAACAAATGCGATCTCTATTAATCCAGGAGGTGGTAATGTCGGAATCGGAACCATTAATCCTGGTACACCTCTAATGTGCTATCAAGCATCTAATGCGAGTTGGGCAGGACGCGGATATTTCGGCGGAGATACAGGTGGTGTTGTATTGGGTGAATTCAATAACCTTGTTTATCTTGGAGGACATAATAAGGCATTATCGATATGGGCAAAGTTATGTATCAATCCAGATGGAACCTATGTCGGTATTGGAACCGTTAATCCTACAGGCGGTACCCTTCACGTCCAGGGAACGATTTATGCATCAGGAGACATAACCGCCTTGTCTGATCAGCGCTACAAACAAAACATTATTCCTTTAACCAACTGTCTTGATTCCGTCTGTTCCCTTACAGGCTATTCCTACACACGAACCGACTACAAACCTGGCGAATCCCAGATCGGTTTGATCGCCCAAGAGGTTCGTTCCGTGTTTCCTCAAGCCGTTAATTACGACGAAACCAGTGATATCTATAGTTTGAACTATACTGCCCTTATTGCACCCTTGGTACAATCCATCAAGGAACTACGTGAACAAGTTGCTCAACTAAAGGCTCGTCTTGGCTAAAAACTTGTTAGACTTTCTTGTATTTTTATTATTTTATTCGATTGCAATCCAATAAAATAATGTTATACGCCTTTTATGCATTCTATGCCTTTGGCATGTCGTAAAATCCTTTTTACGCCTTTGGCATACATCCTTTACCGTCCATACACTTCCACACGCATCGACCGATTCAAACCAGCCGTTGTCTGACAACATGTAATCGCATCACCTGCACTATAATTCATACCTGATCCATATGGAATGTTCATACCAATTCCACCACCCACATCCGATGAACTAAAATCACCAGGAGCATTTTCATTAAATATAAATCCCCATCGAAAATTACTATTTACAGTTCCAATATGAGTTCCACCTCCAATGATATGACGTCTAGAAGGATTTTGAGTAGACCAAATATTGTAGGAAAATCCTGGAAACGTAAGCGGATCAGGATAGCTCGGCGAATCTCGTGATACTGAGAATCCTGTTAATGCGGTTGTACGTGTACCACTTAAATAATAATTATTCTCGAGCCATGTCCATGAATCAGGCGGCGAAGTAATGCTACCACCTGTATATCCCACGTCAGGCCAGACCGCCAATACGTCCTTGATCATCGCATAATTCATAACATCAAACTTGGCATCTCCATCAGAACGATTGGTTTGAGCCGGATTCAACGTATTGACACCCGTCCAGTATCCCGAACTGTATTGAAACGTTGTTCCACGCGTCGCCTTCATCAACATCATCCAGCCACCTCCATTCCACGAACTGTTCATCAGGCAATATGTCGCCGTCGAGACTCCATTCACAATGATATAATAGATACCGTCCGTATTGGTGGTCGGTGAAATCGCCTTAGTAATACGTGCACTCTCTGCAGGAAATGTAGAGGTTGTTCCCAGACTATGAAAGACGTATCCTGACATATTATAGATTCGAGCGATACCTGGTGCGGCAAAAGAGAAGGTATAATTATCACCATGTAGGTTTTCACCAAATTGACACCGAATCGGATAAAACGTTCCCGCTGTTAAGGCAATAGTTCCACTTACTTCTTGTGCACCGTGAATACCACCATTATTGATCAGAGCATTGGCAGTGGTATATCCCGAAAGTGCAGTTGATCCGATCCATACATACGACCCATCATCTGAAACAGTATAAAACGTATAGGTTCCTGAGACGGTTGCATAGAAATAGCCAAACCATTCTACCGAATAGGATACCCACGAACTATCATTCGGAACAACGCCACCTGTTGCGGCATTGATACTGGATGTATCTGTGGTTGCTCCAATGTAATTCTCGGTGGCTGTAGTGAAAAATGCGGGATTGTCCGCAAAGTATGTTCCAGTAAAGACCCGATAGGTAAATCCTGATTTCAATAATTTGGATTTTCCTGCAAATTGCGACATGGAAATGTTTGCATCTGTTACGCCTGGAATTCCATTTCCGTATGCAGGAGCAAAACTCGGACGATACTGACTCAGACTCACCGAGTTCGCATCGTTCGGTCCAATGACCCTTCGAAGATCTGAAAAGGCAATCGGACCATTCGGAAGAGCCATCCTTATTATGTGGTTATATTTATTTACATGATTTGAAACAGCGGTGTATTTATCAAAAAAATATGACAGAATACCATTAGATAGGATGGCCTCGGGCGATTTTAATAATCTCATCCTCCGAAAAGCCGTCGCCTATAACCCCGACGGTTCCTTCATTAAGGACGGATATGTCTTTACGGTTAGTTCCAACGGCAAACAGAACTGGACACCCGATCTCAATTTGAATCGGATGGTTCTCAGTACGTTCACCCTTAACTCCCTACTCTACGTATCCACCTCCAAGTTTGATTCAACGTCGATCTCGTCGCTTTCCGTCAGTACCACGAATTTGTCAAGCGTAACGGTGTCGACATTGAACGTTGCTAGTACTGGCTATCGGTATATGATCGGAAGTTCGATCGTGAATTCCTCCCTGGCAGGAACCAGTGCTATGATTTCCGCCATCTCTTTCTCCACCCTTCGAGGGTCTACCTCCTTTACCACCGATGCAACAATATCCTCCCTTACCGTGTCTAGTGCATTCGTTTCTACCATGGACAATATCATCATCACGGCGTGTAGTTTTAGAGCATCCACCTTCGTTTTCGTGACAACTGACTTTAAATACAGCGTCATCTCCACCTTATCCTGCATTAATATGAGCAATGGATCGACGTTTGTGGGATCAACGATGACCGTTGTCAACCTTAGTACCTCCGTCCTCTCCTTCTCGACTCTCTTCGGAAGTACCATGATACTGAATCATGCGACCTGGAACTCTACTATGAACGGCTCTTCCCTAGTCGTTCGAAGCGTCGATTATTCCACTCTCACTGGATCCACGATTAGTACGAATGCGATTGTCTTTCAATCCACCACGATCGGATCCAGTATCATTGCGAGCACGCTCGTCCTTCATAACTCTCTAACGACCTCCACCCTTGTCGGTTCCACCATCCAGATGGATCAAATGGTTCTTCGATCCACTGCAACCGTGTCTACCATCAATCTTACCAGCGGAACCTATTCAACTCTTGCTGGATCGACCATTTCATTGAATACCGGATTTTGGAATTCCACGTTGATTGGATCCACCCTGAATTTCAATGAGGGAACGTATTCGAGTCTTACGGGCTCTACCTTATCGTTGAATACCGGATTTTGGAACTCGACGTTGATTGGATCCACCCTGAATTTTGGACAGGGAACCTATTCTACTCTGACCGGCTCCACGGTCGGTGCCAATGTCGTTTCTATTAACTCCTCTCTTACGGGATCTACCATGACCATGACAGAAACCTTTTATTCTACGATGAGGGGAAGCAGTATTGTCACAGGTGCTATTTTTGCATCCAGTTTGACCGGTAGTACCATCAGCTTCGTCAACTTGTCGTTCAGTACCCTTACGATTAGTACGGTAACTGCCAATGTCATCTATCCTATTTCCATGGTTGGGTCATCCATTCGGACAGAAATGTTATCCGCTTCCACGATTCTTACCGTGTCAACTGGTGGAAAAGCGGGTATCGGAACCAATACCCCTAACTATCCTTTGACCGTTTCCAATAACGCCTTCAAAACCATGGAGGTGAACCGCATTGGAACAGATGCTAACAACTTTTATGCCTCAGGAACCGTGTATTCCATAACTCACCCAACGACAGGTTTCCGTGGTGAATATGCCTATGCCTATGCGGGAGCCAGTACCATTGCAACCACCACCGAATCCCAGGCCGTTGGATATTATGCCATCGACGTGGCGAATCTCGGTATCTTTGGAACGGAAACCGCAAATGGTCCATCGGGTGCAACCTTTTACATGGATCCCAATAAGACCTTCTTTCAAAATACGAACCTTGGAATCGGAACTACTTCTCCTGCATGGCTGATGACCGCCGCCAAGGACATTCCTATTGCGTCCATGACGCTGAACCCCATGGACGCCCAACTCGTCATTTCTGGAAAAACGAATACAGGAACCCTCAAGTTTGGAACGTATTATACTAACACAGGAACACCACTGTTCGGAACAGCCATTCAAAGCAGTTATATGACGGCTGGATATGACGTGGGTTCCCCCATAACATTCAACCCTCTTGGTGGAAACGTTGGAATTGCGACCACCAATCCGTCCCAGCTTCTACATGTTATGGGTGCGATTGCGACCGATGCTGGAGCTCCCTATGGACTTCTTCGTCTCATTGCCTCCAATAATGCAACGTTTATCCAATCGGGTCTATCGGGTGCGACTGGATCTGCTGCACCTCTCTATTTTGCCAGCATGAACAGTGGAAGTATTTGGGCGTCCATTAGTGCAACAGGTATGATGGGAATTGGAACCGCCTCGTCGACTATTCCATTACAGGTCAATAATAATGCGGCATCCTATACTACACCAGCCGCATCCATTTCGGATGGTCCTGCGGATCTAGGAGGAACCTATGGTATGCTTCACCTGACACGTCCTGGAGCGTCCTCGGATAATAAGGGTCATCTAACTCTTATTCGCAATGGATTTAGCGTCTTTAACATCGGATACTTTTCGGGAACCAATACTGTCGGTTTTGTTTCGGCGAATAACATGAATAGTTCCAATGGAATGTTCATCATGTCGAGTGGATTTGTGGGTATTGGTACCTTTACTCCACAGAGTAAATTCCATGTATATAACGGTGTAACCATTCTTTCTTCGGGAACCACTAATAATAATGCCCCCTATGCCACGCCCACTACCTTGCATTTACGTGGACCAGCTGCCACTAGTACCCAACTTGTCTGGGAATGTGTTAATGTGAATACTGCTGCCATTACCGCATCAACAGGATACGGATTATCCTATGGAACACAGGGCGGAGATCACGTGTTCCGAACCAATTGCACGTATAACGGCGACTTTTCCGCAACGGGTTCCGAGCGATTTCGCATTGCCGCGAACGGTAATGTCGGCATCAATACCAGTATTCCTGGATACACATTCGAAGTCATCGGTAATGCTCGCATTAGCAATCTTCTTACAGTCCCCTATCTATCCGCTCCAGATATGAGAAGTCAACCCAATTATTTTAAACCGAATCATCAACCTGCAAACTCGTTTTCGATTGGATTCTTCGGCGGTGCAGCATCAGGAACATGGGCCGATGGAATTCAACTCAATACCTATGCAGATGGGTCAGGTGGAAATCAAAACTTGGTCCTCTTCCAAAAGTATGGAATTGGAATGCGTATTTACCAGGGTGGTTGGCAGGCAAATTCATCATATGTATCCTATATGGATGTTGTTATGAAGGATAGTGGTGGAAATGTAAATATTGGTGGTGGAACATTAACGGTTGGTTCCCTTGTTGTAGGAAGTGGTGTACTCATTCCTTATGGCATCATTGTTATGTGGTATGGATCAGCTGCATCCGTTCCATCTGGTTGGGCGTTATGTAATGGTGGAAATGGAACTCCCAACTTACAAGATCGGTTCATTGTTGGAGCAGGAAGTGGGTATGGTGTTGGTGCAACGGGTGGTAATGGTAATACTACAACCGTTCTCTCCGTCGAAAATCTTCCCTCCCATACTCACTCTATGCCTAATCTTAACCATACACACGGTGGTGCAACCGATCAGAGATGTGCATCCAACTCAGGAGACGGTGGTTGCGGTCAAATGGGTTATGGTGATGATTATGCATGTTGTGGTACACGATTTGGAATTTACACAGATTCGACCAACTGGGCTGCAACAGGAACATCGACGCCTCCAAGTTCACTTGGATACACAGGAAGTGGATTGGGATTTGAAAATCGTCCCTTGTTTTATGCACTGTGTTATATCATGAAGATATAAGAATATAAAAGATATGGATATATAGTATCCAGAATGGAGTCCTATTTTATTCCTTCCGATGAACGCATCAAAGAATGCATTTGTCCACTGAAGAATTTGTTATGCAAACTAGATCAGATCGACTTTGTTTCCTATGATCGAGTTGATAAAAAAGCAGGAAGTCATGAAGTAGGAATTATTGCACAGAATGTTGCAAAGGTATTTCCTACAATGGTATCATTAAAAAGCGGATATCTTCCAAATGTTCAACAAAAAATAGATCATACATTGATGGCAGATGATATTGTATTTATTCGAATGACCAATACTCTTCCGCTTAAGGAAAATGATGTCGTACTTTGCCTTATCACGGCAACAAATGGAACACAACATTATCCTGCTACTATTATCCATGCAACTGATGTTTCTATTGAAGTCAAGAAATGGATCAATTATTCTCCAAGCGATGAGGTGTTTCTTCATGGAACCATGATTGACGATTTTCATTCGGTTGACGTTGCACAAGTAGGTATTCTAGGCGCTGCCTGTGCGAAAGAATTGTACCAGATGGTGAAATGCCAAGCGGAGACGATTACTACGCTTAACGAAACGTGTGTTGCGCTTCAAGCGGCGAATGCCGCGACAAGTAGCCAATTAGCTTTGCTTCAGAAGCAGATCGATGACATTACTGCCCGTCTTTCATAAAACCCAGAACCCAAATCTTATTTTGTGTTATTCAACATACCAAAAAATAAGATCATAGTAGAGATGGCGTCTGGTCTTGCCAGTTTTAACGCTCGACGAAATGTCCGAGCCCCCGCCATGATGGTCAGTACCATTCAAGGCTCTACCATTACGACCGCTTCCATAACAGCCACCGCAATAACCATGTCTACCCTGACCGGCTCTACTATCTCAGCACCCTCTATTTCAGTTTCTTCCCTAACTGGATCCACCATAACCTCCAACATGCTGTCTCTATCCACCCTGACAGTATCCAGTATCAACGCCAGTTCTATCAATACATCTTCTATCACCACATCAAGTATTACCACTGCATCTGGCTATAATTCCAACATCAGTAATGTTATTTATACCTCGCTGGCGGATTCCGGTCAAACCGCCGCGAGTTTTACGGCCGCAAGCTTACCCGCCACCGCTCCTGCAGGAAGTGTCATTTCGGGTTCCTATCGTCTCACTGCTGGAGCATCCTCTGGTGCCGCGGTCATGCGTCTCTCCTCCTATACCTTTGTCGTCGGAACAACGTATAACTTTACCTTTACTGGAACGCAAGGATCACAGGCATTGGCACTTTACGTATACCAATACAACTCGGCAGGGACCGCATCAACTCAGATCAGTGCATCCGTGTATAGTATTACGACCAGTGCAACAACGGTGTCAGGATCCTTCACTCCTAATGCTTCTGGAACCTATACGGGAACCATTGTGTTTTACTTTCAAGCGGCGGCGGTGAATCAATACGTTAACTTTACCGCGTTCAGCATGACAGTGGGTTCCATGAATGTGGGCATCGGAATGTCGAATCCCATTGCGAAACTTCAAATTAATCAAGACGGAAACTCTACCGCGAATGAAGTTGGAACCCATTCCATGGGTATTCTATCTAATCAGGGAACATCTGGAACGAATCTCATGTATATGATGCTAGATGCCGATTATACCAACCAGTGCTGTTCGATTCAATCCATCATCTATGGCCTAACGGTATGGAATCTCAACCTGAATCCTCGTGGTGGAAATGTCGGAATTGGTACGACAAATCCTGGAGCGATCTTACATGTACATGATTCACTCACCACCGCAACCTCTATTCCTCTCATGCTCTTTTCTCCCAATTTATCGACGGGAGGGGCACAATATATGTATTTTGGAACGGCAAATTCTGCCAATAATAGTGCCCAGATTGGCTGGACAAATGTGGGAGCGGGTTCGGCGTCCAATTATGCATTCCTACAGATCTATGGAAAGGCGAATATCATGACATGGCAGGCATCGACTGGTAATGTTGGGATTGGAACGACTAACCCAACTGCAAGCCTGCATGTTGTTACTTCCACAACCGCAACCACGTCTGGTATCCTTTCTGGACGTTATTATCTAAGTAGTCCTGGAGACAATCAAGATGCATCAGGAACCGATTTTGACGGTCCATGGTATGGATTGGGTTGGTCAGGTATCGCTGGTTTATCAGGTAATCCCTATGTCTGTTTGGCTGGATTTGCAGGTGTTGCCATGCGATCTAGTTCAGGTTTCATTCAACTTACTGGTGCTGGAAATGTCGGTATTGGAACGACAAGTCCTGGATCATTATTACACGTAAATGGTGGAAACATAACTGTAAATTATGGCAGTATGATATGTCTTCATGCATCATATCCTACTGGTGGAAGTTATTCGATAGGAGGCGCTGGTAATAACCTACGCATTGCGTTAAATTCTGATGCTTCGACAAATCGTTTATTGGATATTGGATATTATACAGGTGATGTTTCATCTGGAACGTGGAATTCTAAAATGGTAGTTAATCCAATCAGCGGAAATGTTGGAATTGGAATAACGAACCCCAATAAGAAACTATATGTCAGTGAAAATAATACTCTTCCAACGATAACATCTGCTCAGGATTTACCCGCACAATTTGTTTTACAGTCAAACAGTGCGTGGCTCAAAATGGGGCAATATTATCAAGGAGGAGTAGGATCATGGGGTATCATTCAATCAAGCGATTATTACAGTTCAGCCGAACATGGTGTTAATTTGGGTCTCAATCCACTTGATGGTAGAGTATCTGTTGGAGGACAGGAAATGAGTGGAACAGCAACACGAAATCCTGGTGGTGCGATGTCTCGTTTTACAATTCATTCAGATTATTCTGATAGTAATTCTGGATTTGCGATTAATGCCAGTGATGGTACAACTGATAACTATTATATGAAACTGTATCCCTATGTGGTTAGTGGCGGTGTAGTAGGATATAATTTTCTAACATATAATGCTTCCACGAGTTATAGTCCACTCTCTTTCAACCGAAATCTGGTAGGAATTAATAATACAAGTCCTTCCTATCCATTAGATGTAACAGGACAATTACGAGTATTGAATGGAAGTATGCTCGTCCAAAATGGAAATGATAGTTTTACTTATTATGGACCAAATACAACTTGGAGTGCTACATTGGCGGTTGGATCAGGAACAGAAAAAGGAGTGTGTCAGGTTTTTTGTACTGATGGAAATTTACACTTAGACTGTCTGGCTGCAAAGAGTATTTATATTGGATATCATAATTCATGCCCTATTAATATATTCAATTACACCAGGGGTGCTGGTGCGGGCGATGGTGTTATCACCAACTACACCCGTTATTTCAGGCAGTATGGAGCAATAGATGCCGACTCGCATGCTTATTTCCAAAATACAAATGGTGGATCAAATGCGTATTTCAACCTTATTATCGCATCAAACGCTGGTAATACAAATCACTTTATAAACTCAACTACAAGATCGCCAGATGGTGGAATAAAGGCTTATACTATTCGTAATGATACAAACGGAGGTGTTCGTTTTATGAGTAATTATGGTGGATTTTCTTCTTATGGCTATGATGGATCGGGTGGAGCAAATACTTGTAATGCGGTTGTTAATTATACCAATGCCACCACTGCAAATATTGGATCATGGAGTGCTCAGGGATTTACTTTATTTTGTAATACCTCTCAGCCAGCTGGAAACCAGGCTGCACTTGGGTTAGGTAGTAATAACTCTACTGCCAATTTTATTACTAGTTTATCACCTGGTGTGAGATGGATGGATTTATATTTATCAGCAGCTACAATTGCCTTTTATATGAATGGAAGTCCTGTTGGATATACAGTCTCTTCAGGAGGTGCAAATGTATCAGATGAACGTGAAAAATTGGATATTAATGATTTAAGTACTGCTACTTCTTTGAGGCGAGTCATGAGATGTCGGCCCAAATATTACAAACGTAAACATTACGATTGCGATAAAGATGGAACCCCTCTTACACCTGCTCCGCAATCACAGATAGATCAAATTCATATTGGATTATTGGCACAAGATATGTTTGATATTAACCCACATTGTCTTAGTACATGGCAGAATAAATATATTCCTGAAACAGATGAAGATGATGGAACACGTTATGGAATTTGTTATAACGATTGGATTGTTCATTTGATTGGTTCTGTGCAGCAACAACAATGCGTCATAGAAGCGGCAAATACTCAGATCACTACACTACAAACAGCGAATACAACTCTTAACGGAACGTGTGCTGCGCTTCAACAAGAAAATGTCGAACTGAAGTCTCAGGTCTCCACACTTTCGGCCAGCATGGCTGGCCTTTCAGCTAGTTATGCTAGCCTTTTGGCCCGTCTCGAAGCATTAGAAGCACGATAAAAACAAAATCCATAAGTAAGGATGTCATTGCAGACATCAGGGACCATGAAAATGAGCGATATGAATACTCTCTTCGGGGCACCCAACGGAACCCCCATGAGTAGTTATTTATATCGCGGTGGCGGGTATTCCGCCTTCTACGATCCCTCCAACGTTCTTATTCCTGCATCCGGCCCTATCTCCTTCAGTTCCATGTATGGTGCTCGAAAGAACTATTTTCATCAAAACTCCACCGCCTGCACCGTCTTAGGAGGATACACCATGGCACCATGGGGCTATTCGCCACCCGGTGGCGAATACGACCGCTCTTTGGATATGGAATTCCGCTGGAGCCGCCGCAGGAACCCCTATCGGTCCCTGGATTCATTTCTACAAAGTCTTTACCGCCGATTCGACGTTTACTGCCACCATGTATACCATTATCGATAACTCAGGATATGTCTTTCTAAACGGAAAACTCATGTCCCCGACAAATTTCGGAGATGGCTGGGGATCCACTGGTGCATCGTGTACCTTTACCGTTCAGCAAGGTATCAACCTTCTTGATATCTACAGTTATAACCTCGGTGGACCTGGTGGGATGATTGCTGCCATGTACAACGGTGCTTCCCTTGTTCTTCATACGGATTCGACATGGACCGCCTATCAGACTTCTATCAACAATACCAACTGCATGGTTATATTCGGGTGTCGTCGTATCAACCCATTGTATACAGGGCCGATCCTGACCATTCGTCGAAGCTCCGACGGTGCCACCTCCGATTTCTATACGGATTTCATGCAGAGTTATTTGACAACGGCGATTAATGGTGGCGGTTCCTCACTTTCATCATGGCTCAATGGTGCAACAGGATACGTTTACCGTTGGTATGATCAAAGTGGAAACGGAAATCACGCTCTCAATACTTCCAATAATACCACTCAACCAAACATGACCATCGTGAGTGGCCGCTGGGTCATTCAGTTTCAAAACGCGAATGGAACCCTTCTGACGATAACAACGGGTATCCAACCTAATACCATCTTCTGTCATTATTACAATACCAATACTTCCTATGCCACTATTCTCAGTACGATGTACGACTATGAACAGCGATTTGGTGGAGGAAACGGCGTCACCGTTCTAGGAGACACCAATGGAGGAGACTGGTATTATATGGGAACATTGAATGGAGGAACCAATTACAGTTATAATAATGGAGTGAGCAGTACATCAGTATTACTTAATGCGTGGAATTATTTGACTCTGTCCCTTACCACACCCCAGTGGATCACCAGTCAAACAAGCGGTTTCAGTTCTTCCTTTTCACGAATTGGATATGATGGTGCGAATTATGGGCGTTCTATGAATGGCTACATGACAGAAATGATTTGTCATAATACACCGATGTCGCCGACGGATATAACGAACTTTTATCATAATCGCTTCTTTTAGACTTTTTTAGACTTTTTAGGAAAAAGTCTGCAAAAATGGCCTAGGCTTTTTAGGAAAAAGTCTGCAAAAATACCCTTCGGCCTTAGGCAAATATATTTTTTGAGATTTTTCAACATATCAAAAAAATAAACAATCGCCACCGAAGGTGGCTTTATCAGAGAGGGGTTTAAGCGGCACCAAGTGCCGCGACGCTCCCAAAGGGAGCTTAGGGGACGGGCTCAAAAAGCGTAGCTTTTTTAGCCTGTCTCCTTAGAGATGTCCGATACTCTACGGATAAACAATCTGTTTACGACCGCCATCGGCTATTCGACCCTAACAGGATCGACGATTACCACCAATTCGTTGTCCTTATCCACTCTGACCGTTTCTAGTATCAACAGCGGAGCTCCTGGTGTTGCGGCATATTCCACATTGAATGTCAGCACATTAAATGCAACGTCAACTATTACCGCATCGACCATTACCACTACAAGTAATGTGGGCGTTGGGACGAATGCACCTGGTTCAAAACTCCATATATTTGAGACCGCGACGAATATAATCCGAATGCAAACGAGTGCTTCTGATAGTGCATACATCGTATCCACGTATGAATATGTCTTTCTCAGTGCCAATTATACGTCTGCTGGTGTAAGAGATAATACAGGACGAGGTAGTGCACAAATTGTGCTTTATCAGCCAACCGCTGGAGGTATTATCACATTTAATACGAGTCCGTCCATTAATACCGATGTCCAGGAACGTATGCGTATTCTAGCAAATGGAAATGTCGGCATTGGTATAACAAATCACACTTATCCACTATCCGTAGCAGGTACTATTCAAGCGATTAATGCGACAAATGATACCATGGGTCTATTTTCGACAACTTATGGTGGTTATCTACATATAGGTTCATGGACAGCAAGTGGCGGTGGTTCTAAAAATATAGTAATGCAACAAATGGGTGGAAATGTCGGTATCGGCATAACCAATCCAGGATATCTATTGGATGTCAATGGAACACTCAACATTCGCGGATCGTTTACCGTAAACGGTGTGGCGGTTGCAACAGGAACGGGATCGGTATGGACCGTCGGTGCCAGCAATGCGATTTATTACAGTGCAGGCAACACATGTTTGTATCGCAATCGTCTCATTTTTTCCAATGCAATTAACGACTTTAATCACTGTATCTATAACAATGGCTTTAATGTAGATTCCGAAGGTAATTGGGATGGTATGAAATTTAATGTCTTTACAGGTGCATGGTTTCGTGTCGGCAATGCAGGAGGTGCTACGCCTACCACAGCAATGTATATTAACACCTCTGGATATGTCGGTATTGGTTTAACCACTCCCGCTACACCACTTCACGTGAATGGATTTGCTACTACTTCATCGAATGCACCTGCGACCTTTTTTGCAGCAGGTAGCACTGTCTTAGCAACCCCTGGTACATCTCAGAACGCAAGCATTTACGCATCCAACGTCATTCAAACAGCGACAGGATTTGTTGCTGGATCCGATCGCCGTATTAAAAAGAATATAACACCTGTTGTGGACAGTCTTGCCAAATTAGATGCCTTGACCATTGTTAGTTATGACCGAATTAATTTTCGCGAAGAAGGAGCTGATGCAGGCGTCATTGCCCAAGATGTTAAGGCTATTCTTCCTCATGCAGTATCTGCAGGTACGTCATACATCCCCAATATTTATCAGCGTGCCACTCACTCAATACAGAATACAACGGTTCATATTATCGTAGATAGTATCGCGGCGGATGTTAAAGATAATACGAAGGTGCGTTTGTATGTCAGCATGTCAGATCGTGAAAAAGAATATGAAACTAACCTATTCCATCTAACTGGAAATTCATTTGATGTAGCTGTTTGGGAGAATTATTCTCCAGCCGATAAGGTGTTTGTCTATGGAATCGAAGTCGACGATTTCTTATCTGTAGATAAAGATCAGATTGGTATGTTAGCCGCGGCGGGTGTCAAAGAATTGATCAAACAAAACGCAGAACAAGCGGAGAAGATTACGACATTAGAATCCCAACTCTCAACAGTTCTTTCGCGTCTGAACGCTGCAGGAATTGCGTAAGATCAGACCATAAAAATAAACAATCGCTTGCATAGGCTTTTCTAGCGAGGGGTATACGCAACGCTCCTAAAAGGTGCTTAGATGACTGTCTGAAAAAGCTTCGCTTTTTTAGCCTGTCTCCTTATAGTATGTCGACCGTGAACTACTTCGAGGCGCGAAGGTCCAACTTGGCAGCGTTTAATGCGGTACGATTAAACGTCTCCACCATAACGGGTAGTACCATACAAACAACTGCTACGGCCACGACATCTAGCTTTGTCGTCAGTACGATCACGACCCAGGTGGGTAGCTATTCTACCCTGAGCGGATCCAGTCTTTCGGCCAGTACCCTGCAAATTCAATCAGGTAGTTATTCCACCCTGAGTGGGTCCAGTCTTTCCGCCAGCACCCTTTCGGCCAGCACCCTTTCGGCCAGCACCCTTTCGGCCAGCACCCTGGCATCCAATACGCTTTCCGTATCCACCCTGACGGTGTCGAGTATTAACAGTGCCGCCCCAGCGGCCTTTTCCACTCTAAACGTCAGTTCCATGAATGCGGTATCCACTATCACCACATCATCCCTACGAACCACGGGTAATGTCGGAATTGGAACAACCAATCCTTCTTCTCTTCTCACTGTCCACGGAGGAAACACCAGCACCGCCATAACCGTCGCCAACGGATTCAATGTCGCCAATTACAGTCGATACGGTCTTGCGTATTCTGCCAGCCAGTACTCCAATCATTCCGTGGCAGGCGACACCGTTATCAATTCGGTCGGCGGAAACATGATCTTAGAAGCGGTGAATAAAAACATATCCCTTTCCGTTCCCAATACGGTTTGCCCCAATCTTCTTACTGTATCAGGAACCGGTTCTAGTCAAACATCTAGTACTGCAGGATGGGGTAGCTTGACCAATACGTTTAAATACAATAGTATCGCGTTAACATGGACTGCTCCCGTTGCCTGCTATGTTTCTAGCGTTAGCATGTATCTCGGTCAAGGCAACAATGGTACCAATATATCCATGTACGTGAATGGAAACTTCATTAACGAATGGTGGCCCTTTCAGGGATACGGATTATACGTTATTAACGCGACCGGTTCTTCCATCGCGAACGGTTCGGCAACCACCCCCACGCCTTTTTCCGCGATGGGACAGACTCTCCTTCAGCCTGGTCAGACATTGGTCATTTATGTTTCTACCTTACAGACTTACAATTATTTCTACTATGGACACGATAGTACAACCGGTGGTATTGGATTTTCTGTCGTCTATGCCGTTCCAAAGGTCGATCTGTCCTTATCCAGCAGTGGACCAGCACTCTCCTTGGGAATGACGAACGTCGGCGTTGGAACGAGTGCACCCCTTGCCGTTCTCGATGTCAACGGTTCCATGCGTGTTCTCGATAAGACCTATACCGCGCTTACCAGCGGAACCGGTGTGGACATCATCTATTCAGGCGGTGGAACCTTGACATCAGGAACCCGCGGAGCGGGTGGGGCTTTAACCGCTGCCGCCATGTCCTATGCCGCCTCAGGTCATACATGGTACGTCGGATCTTCCGCTGGAACCAATGCGATGACCATCGCTTCCAGCGGCCGTCTCGGTGTCGGAACCGCCACACCACGCCGCGTCGTTGATATCGTCGGTCCTCCCACGAATCCCTTTACGTACGCTCCTACCCAACTCTCCATCTCCGATACGACCGGTTCTGCCCTTATGAATCTTCTGATCGGCGTAGACGGAACAAGCAACTACGCGTCGATTCAGGCCTCCCAATCCGGTGTAGGAGGAAGACCCCTGCTTCTCAATGCTTCCGATGGTAATGTCGGTATCGGTACCTCCAACCCTGCGTATCCTCTTGATGTATATGGTGGTTCCACAGTGTTAGCCCGACTAAAACACTCATCCGATTACGCCCGTTTCGTGCTAGAAGGTCCTTCAGGTGGCGATCTTATTTTTAAGGTCGCGGGATCCAGTAAGTGGGGTGTTGCATGTATTGACAACCATCTCCAATTCTTGCTCAACGATTCTACGTCAACGATCCCTGTTGTATTCACGTCGAGTGGTTCGGTCGGTATCGGCATAACCAATCCATTCTCTAAATTAAACATTGCGGGTGGAAACATTCAACTCGGTTCGCTGGCCGAATATGAAAATGGAACCACGTGCACGGAAGTCATTCAGTTCGGCGGAGGTTATGCGGCGAATTGGACCTATGGATATGCAGGAATTCAGGGTGGATGTGCGGGTGCGGGTGGTGGCGGCGGTTATGGCGGTATTATGAATTTTTGGACAAAGGTTAATAACGGTAGTACCTACACGGGCATGACGCTCAATCAAGGCAATGTAGGTATCGGTACGACCACACCTTCCTATGCTCTGGATGTCGTCGGATCATCGCGTGTATCAGGGTCGATCCTCTTTGGATTTGGTGGAACGTATGCGGCGGGATGTATTTACACGGATTCCAACTGGGGATGCATCATTCGTGCGAAAACCGTCAATCCCGCGGTCGGTGCGTTTCTCTTTTCGAATTCCGCGGATACCCACCTGATGACAATAACCAATTCTGGATTCGTCGGTATTGGAACCGATACTCCACCCTCATGGGGACAAACCACGATCTGTGGAGCAGGAAACAGCGTCAATTCGTCCAACCAACTTGTTCTTATGAATTCCACGAACAACAACATGGTCCTCATGCTCGCGATGGGAACGGCGGCGGCATACATCCAGTCCTACCAACAGGGAACGCCTGGAGGTGCTACGCTTTGTCTCAACCAGCTCGGTGGAAATGTCGGCATTGGTCTAACAAATCCGTCCTATCTTCTTCACGTGGCTGGATCCCTCAATTGTTCTAGTTTGTTCGTTGGCGGCGTTGCCATAACCTCATTGGGTGCCCAATGGACCCAGAGCGGATCCAATGCGTACTATACCACGGGTAGCGTAGGAATTGGAACGACGTCGCCCAGCAATCTCCTTACCGTCGCACAACTGGGAGCGAACTACTCTGCCCCTGTTCTTGTCTTAGATGCTGGCATTGCAGCGAATGCATCGGCGGGAGCACCACGCGGAATTGGAAAACCGCTTCTTGGAATTGGAAACTCTTCCTGGACGAGCGGCGGAGCCGCGGGCGATTACTACGGAATTGGATTCGGATATGGTGGAGCAACCAGTGGATCCTTTTACCCTGCTGAAATCGGATTGTATGTTCAAACCACGTCTGGTGCTACACAGGGTGATCTGGTATTTTCTACTCGTTCGACGACCGCGAACAGTGTTGCATCCGAACGCATGCGTATTACTGGTGCAGGGAATGTCGGTATTGGAACAACGAACCCTTCCTTCCCATTGTCTCTCGTCGGCGCCCAGTCGATCAACGGAACAAGTTCACAGTATTCAAAAACAACCTCTTCTGGCAATCTGTTATTCAATACGAGCAGTGATTCCTATGCGTATCCGACCATGAATCTGTTTAACTATGATCATAACAATAATGGAATCTTCTTTGATATCATTTATACCAATCCAAACTGGCAGAATTGTACTACAGGAACCAACTGGGGAATTTATAAAACGGGTGGTTCATTACAATTCACCTATCTCACTGGAACGGCAGGTACCACAGGAGACTTGACAAATGCAATGGTTCTCACCTCATCAGGCGTCGGTATTGGAACCACCAATCCATCGGGAACGCTTCACGCGTATGGCAATGCTGTTGTCGCCAATTACAGACCCTATGTATTCAGTCATTTCACCGTGTCTCGGTCCGCCGCCGCGGCCTCGATGGCAATTGTCGCGGGAACGGAATCCACGACTGCGACGCTCTACCTCGGAACACCACTTGCCCCAGGAGGTTCAGCGAGCTCTGCGTATAAAGTGTGCATTTTAGCCAACGGAAATGGTTCAGGATCAGGGTGGAGCACCGCCGATTTACACTTTTGCTTGAACAATTCAACAGGAGGATCCTCGAATGATTTTGCGAACACCGCCAGTATATCCGATAGTAAGATGGTTATTAAAACCTATGGTAATGTCGGTATTGGAACCGTCGATCCATCTGCTAAACTTCATGTTGCTGGTGCAACCTTTATTCAAGGACCGACCGTGGGTACTACCACGACGAATGTCATAGGAAACTTTGGACTGCGTATTAGTCAACTTACAAGTGCACAAGAGACTGTGGGACAGATTGTCGGTCAAATGTGCTTCCATGGATGGGGACGTCCCAATGCGTCTTCCTTTATTCGCTGTATAACCGATGCAACAAACGGATATGATGATGCGGGAGCACTGGTCTTTGGAACATCCAATTCTGGAACGGGTGCGGTGGAGACCATGCGTATTTCTGAAACGGGCTATGTCGGTATCGGGAAAACCAATCCAGCCTATCTATTGGATGTTGCGGGATCATTCAATTGCACGGGTCTGTATGTAAACGGCGCGGCATTTACAGGAGGATCGGGGGCGACTTGGTCACTAAGCGGATCGAACGCGTACTATACTGCTGGTAATATCGGAATTGGAACAGCAAGCCCTGCTGTACGTCTCCATGTATTTGGAAACTCGACGGCTGGATATCTAAATCGCATTCAGATTGAAGGTAATGCCAGCGATGTCGGATGTCTTAATATAAAAACGGCAGCCAATACATCGTATATCTTTACGGATGGTAATGGACATCTTCAACTCTATCCTAATACGGCTGCATCACAATATGTATTTATACAGCCCGACCCCAGTGGAAAAGTCGCGATTGGTAATAACGGAAATACTCCATATGGAATGCTTCAAGTCGGTCATGCGAACACAGCGTCTGGGTCGAGCGATGGAAATATTGTATTTGGAAAATCGACAGGATCTGGCTACCGTTATTTTAAAATGGGATACGATGCCGATTTTAATTTTTCTATTGGTGATTATGGACACGCAGCTGGGCTCGTATGGACACAACAACTGAAATTAGCCTATTCTGCACCCGCGAATTGCATTGTTGTTGCGAGTAGTGGTAATGTAGGAATGGGAATCACAACACCTAGCACCAAATTGCAGGTGGTGGGCGGAACCACCACGGACAGTTTGGTTGTATCGGGTGCGCCAATTAATACTGGGTTGAGAGTGGATTCTGGCCCTGCGTCTACCACGTATACTTTACCATATGGGGCAGGTCTGTATTTCCTCTATTTTCACTATGGTAATCCTATCGCAAACTACCCAGCAGCGGCATGGCAAGTCTTTTATGATGGATTCACGGCTGCGGTGTATACGAAAATGTTTTCCACAAACGGCCCACAATATGGCCAGATTACCAGCGCAAGTGGAAATGTATTAACGATCAGCAATGGAGGCGCGTGGTGGGGTTATGATGCGAATGGTGTATTGTATGTTCGCGTTAGCAAGATGTGTTAATCTCTTTCGGTTTTTATATTATATTTTGTCATATTCACATGTAAAAATATAGTATTCGCGTAAGATCAGACCAGACAGTGCCGAAGGCCGAAACAATCGCGAGCTTCGCTCGCATTATCAGAGAGGGGGTCAGGGGTAGGCGAAGCAAGAGAGGGTTTTTGCGTAGCAAAAAACCGAGTGTCTCCTTAGATGTCGACCGTGAACTATCACACGTCCCGAAGTTCAAACTTAGCAGCTCTTAATGCTATCGTTTTGAATGTGTC
>OFSF01000082.1_pt1 | contig 41174 bp, 70 predicted proteins | sample 1543271 | NCBI WGS metagenome assembly OFSF01 (sample SAMN07774227, study PRJEB24372) | wastewater metagenome | isolation source: Exp Tend VB 100WW | collected 2016-02
AAACGGAATGTGATCCCATGGCGCGCCGTTAGACTGGCGCGGCGTGATCACTTCGCCAATTTGCTCTTCTTTCTCGTTGTAGACGGTTTGGGTGTAGACGCCATTCTCTAGCTTGAGCACGCGATAACGCTTTTCGTATTCCAGCGCATAGTCGTCTTTCTCGACCTCAGCAAGCTCGCACAGCTTGACCATCACCAAGCGCAGCACGCCGCCGATATTGCGTAGGCGCCAGTTGTCGATTGACTCGGCGCGATAGATTGCCATGCGCGCAGACAGGCCCATCATAGCGACTTGCTCGGCGGACAGGCCAGGCTCGGCAGATGGGTAGTCAACTAGCAATCCAAGGCGGCCAACCTCTATAACCTCAGCGGTCGCTTGCTTGGCCATCTGGTCAAGTGACAATCCTGCGCCATCTGCGTTCTCAGTGGCGTATTCGATTTCGGGTGGTAGTTCGACCTCAGGCGCACGTCGCATCACCATCCCGATCAAGCCCTGCTGCGTATAGCCGCTGACAGGCATCCACGTTGCGCGCAAAAGGTAGCGGGCGTAACGTGCGCGTGCTTCGTTGCTGCGATCCGCCGCCGAGTCGTCAGGAAGGAAGTCGGTGGTCGCGCGCTTAACCTCGTCTTGGCCACGGCAAGCGGCTCTATTGATCGACCATCTTGCGCACTGGTCGGCGTATTGTGGGTGCGTAGAGGTGATCGGCATGGATTTTGCTTCCGGTATGTTTTTGACAGCTTACCAGAATGCGCAAATCACGCAAAGCTACAGCAGCCTACCGTTAGCGGCCGCCCAGTCGTCTGGGTGCTTTGCGCCCTTGCTTAGGTTGCAGGGAGGGCAAAGGCACTGTAGGTTTTCAGGCCAGTTACTTCCTCCGAGCGCAAGCGGCATAACGTGATCGACATGGAATTTTTGCTTGCCTGATTTGAAAAGCTTGGATTGGCAGTTAGCGCATAAACCTCGCTGAGAAAATAATATCGCATCTATATCATCAGGAGTGTGGCAGCCTTCGGCCATGAGCCTCTTTGCCCTCCTGTTTCTTCTATGCCCGGATATCTTTTCTGGATTTTCTTTTTGCCACTTTCGATTGCTGCTAGCTATCCTTTCTTTATTTTCTGACTTCCAAGCCGATTGATATTCTGCATGTTTCTCTGGATTATTTTTAGCCCAAAGCCTAGCTCTCTCTGTGTTTTTATGCTTTTGATCTTCGGTAAATATCCTGACTCTTTTTTCTTTGTTTCTGTCATCTGATACGCCCCAGTCTAGAGGTAGTCGAAGTGATGCGGCAGCTAGTGACTAGCTAGCTTTCGGGTGCCCCCTAGCCGCATGTGTAGTATGCCATAAAAAACGATAGCGGTAAAAAAGCCGGCGACCTCAATAGCCGAACTTCACCGGCACAGCCATAACCGGCTTATGTATCGGCATCTCATACGCAATCGGATAAGTCGTGGCGTCGTTCTGGTGATCGGTGCCGCTGGTCTTGTCAGGCTCGCCATTCTTGCCGTATGCCTGCTGCTCAAGGTTGCCTGCAACGGTAGGGCATTCGCGTGAGTTTATCCATACCTTTCCGGCAGTGAATGCAGCGTTTGCCGCCAAGATACGGTCGCGGACGGCTGGGTTTTTCGACTTCACGCGAACGTCAAATCCGGCCTGTTGCAAGATGGCAATGTCCGTTCTGCTTGCGTCGTTTGTCTTTCGGCTTGATCCGCTGGCGTCTGGGTAGATCACGATCCGGTGGCCGTTGTTCTTCCAGCGCTCTTTGATAATGTCGGCCATTGCTGGCGTGTCGAATACGTCTTTCAACTCAGCAACCGCGTGCCAACCATTAGGCCGCTGGACGTAGATCGTTGCAGCCATTTTCCCGGTGTTGAAGTCCAAACCGATGAACAACGGTTCTTGCGGCTTGATTGTCTCGGTCGAGTTATGCGCAATCCGGTCATAAGCATGATAGACGGTGCCGCTTGTGAGGTTGACAAAATCACCGTCGATGTACGCTGCTGCCAACTGCGCAGGATAGGTCGCCATGATGGTGTCAACGTAACCATCCGGCAGCCATGGGTTAGTGCGCGTAGACGCCTTGACCATGCCGTGACGCTCGGTGCGGTTAATCACCCACTGCTTATGGCAGAACCGGAAACCCTCTGGCGTGGTGTAGGCGCTCATGCGGTTAATCGCGCCAGGATCACGGCTGTTATGCTGGCGATTACGGCCAAGGCACTTCTGCCAAGCTTCTTCGGCGTGGTCAGTCTTTAGCGTGTCAAGCTCGTCAAGGTGCGCCGCGAATGTTTCGTAGCCAATGATCCGCTCTGGCACGTCAAGCGAGCGCATGATGAAGTCACCTATGCCCGGCGAACTGGTCGAGATGCTAAATTCTGATTTGTTGTAGGTGTAGCGAATGCCGTGCTGTTCTAGCTTGGCTTGAATGCGAGGCGCGGTAATGAGGCGGATAAGGTCATAAGTCGGCGCATACAGGCCAATCAGGCTGTTTGGCGCGCTAACTGCGTCGATGAGCGCGGCATTGGCCATCGTCTCTGACTTGCCGCAACCATACCCACCGCAGAACAGTCGAAACTGCTCAGGCATCGCAAGGAATCGACCCTGAGGCTCAGTTGCCGTTATTTTCAGGGCGCGCACTTACTACCTCGATAGTCACGGCGCCAACTGGAATGTCGCCTCGGTGCTCAATGATCTGCTTGTCGAGTCCCATTAACTTTGCTTTGCCCATTGTAGCGGCGACCATTGGCGCTGCAGACTCTGTAGTCTTGCCAACTTGCCGCGCCTCTTCCAGCTCAGCAATCAAACTCTCGACAGTAACCATAAACCTTTCCCTCATTTCCTCTCGCAGCTTTTCGGCGTATGCCTGGATAGGTGGAGACTTCCAGAGCCGACTGGCGCAGCACGAATAACTGGCCCGCGTCATGTTACCGCCGAACGTGTCTTGATAGTGGTCGCCCATCGTCTTGTCGCGGCGAACATCAAGCACGACAGCGCGGGCGAATGCTGTGTTCTTTTCGGTCAAGCCAAGGTCTGGCGACTTGTGGTTGTGGCTCATCGTTTCAGACACTCAAAACCGGTTTGCTTGTATGTGAACGAACCGCCATACCTGCAATCGTCGGCAATGTCCTGGCGACCGATAGACTCGCCAACCTCTTTTCCGACAAACATGCCGACCAACAACGCAAGCGCAATACCAGCAGCGAGCTTTGCCATTAGTGGCCGCCCAGGAACTTCATGATCTGCGGGCCAGCCTGGAACAAGAACCAGACAGCAGCAGCCCCCAACAGAATCCCATTAGTAAGGGTGAACCCCTTGCGGATCATGTCGTGCTGTTCGCGCAGCTCCTTGCGGATGTGCGGCATATCCTTAACCGCCAGCTCGCACACCGTTAGGCGGTGCGGCGTATCCTTGTGGGTATCCTCGATCATCATCAGCCGATGCTTGATCGTGTGGACTTCCCTTTCCACCTCGTTGACGCGCGGCGGGATTGTGCTCATATCGTCGGCCATCACTGGTCACGCCCTGGTTAACATGTTGGCATGATAGCTGCATACGGTAACTGCGGGCAATAAAAAACCCCGAGCGCCGGGTTTTAATCCGTGTCGGGGCCGTGTTGCTTGGAGCGGATATAGGGATTCGAACCCTAACTGCGCAGCTTGGAAGGCTGGCGGATCACCTCGATCTTACCCGCGATAGTAATGAATGGGCCGGTCTCACTCTGCGCGGCTAACCCGCATGCGATCCGACAGAGTTCCTGCATGCTGCGCGGCTCATTCATTCGGCTGGTGACTGTCCAGTGTTGCGCGATCTAAGCCGCCATTACTGGTGCGCATCAATCACCATGCGAATAAATCCCCGTCTCTCCGGGGTGTCCTGCCTTTCGAGCCGCCTGGCAAGGCGTAGAAGGATTTTAAACCCGCTCTGCCATCAAATCCAGGGGCCGCTATTCGGTGGAGTAATACCGATTTCGCAAGGCTTGTCCGTCGTTTCCAGTTTGCTGGCCACTGGGCGCATTTAAGCGCGGGGTGTGTGGCTGCAAGTGTAGCGGGTTAATCCTTGGACGCCAATAGCTTGTTGATCTGGCTCTCGATCTTGCCGCGCTCAATGGCGTTACTGATTGCAAACAAAATCCACATGATGATCCAAAGCCCGCCGGTAAAGAAGCTAGCGATAAAGTGCCAGCCGTGCGACGTTTCGTACTTGTTCAGCTTGTTGAGTAGCACCGCTGTGTGTTGGCTCATGTTCGTTTACTCCCTAAAGGCCCGCCTAGTGACGGGCCGCTGGTTGGTTAGGCGGATGGGCGTGAGTGGAATTTGAAGTTTGCCCGCTCATATTCCATTTCTGTTCCGTCGTCATCAAGGAACTGAACCATGTTTCGATCAAATCCAGTTATGACATAAACAGTTCCGACGGTAATGAAGCTGTAATTACTAGAGACGCACTCGACAGAATCGCCAATCATCCAGCGGCCAGGATCTGGCTGCTGCGCCTCATGCTTCTGCGCAGCATCTGTCAGCAGTTCGTTGATGCGCACAATCAACGCAAACCCCTCGGTAGCCAGTTTCTGCACGAGTTCTGCGCGCTCGGTTGTTAGCGCGTGAATATCGAAGCCGATGGTCGTGATGCGGTCGCGCATCCAGCATACGTAATCGGAGTCGCGCTTTGCTGAGTCACGCGGATCTGGCTTGCTGCACGCCTCTACCTGCTCGGCTGGCTTGTGCAAGCGATAGGCCATGATGTCGTTATCATCATTTTCATGCGACCAGACACACTTTAGCGATTCCGCGCTAGCACCTTCAAATGCTGTCATGTGATGCACCTCTACAATCTTTCCATCACGATGGCGCGTGCTTACTTCTGTGCCAGCCTCAACCGGACACTTCCCGCCACGATGCCGAATCCAGCCTTCTGCGTTCTTACTCATCTTCCTCACTCCTTTCATGGTTAGTCCGCGCAGTGTATAGCGACTGCGCGGGGGTGTATATGGTTATTTAGCGGTGCGCATGTAGTACGGATAATCAATATCCATACGTCCATCGTCTAGCTTTAAGACGTACTGACGCGTAGGAATGCCGTCATCTAGACGATAAAACCGATCTCCGCCATCGCTGTAAAATGCGGATGCAAAGCGTGCTGCGCTGCCTGTCCAGTCTATGTATGCAACTGCATTATCTGGAGCCTTCGACCAGTCTGGCGCACCATAATGCTCGCCCCCATTCCCATTCTGCCCAATCGCCTGCATGCGCTCGCTGCTATCGTCGATGTCGCTGGCGGGCTCGATCGCTGGGCATCTATCTTGAGTTCCGTGGATCGTGTGGCATGTAGCGCACATCGGCCCGCATCTTGGCAGCGCGGCCGCCTTAATCGCCTTGTCAGTCCATCCGCCATTACGGTCACGCACAGCCGCTTCACCAGCCAGCGCAAAGTAAGCCGCCCCATCCTCATAAGAGTCCGCACGGTACGCGCCCTGCTGACTGCGCACGGCCTTTAGCAGAGCCATGAATAGCCAGCCTTGTTCCTCGGTCATGGATACGCCAGTTACAGCCAGGAAGGCGTCAACCGTCGCGCCCATGCTGCGTTCGCCTTCTGGCTTGTCGTATGTGGCCGCACGGTCGCGCATGTGGCCTAGCGCGGATGTTAGGATGTTGGCAGCAGTGCTGCCGTCGCTTGTGCTCATTCCGCACGCGCCTTAGCCCGACGCAGGATCTGATAGATGCGTTGACGGTTAAGTCCGAGCTTTGCGGCGATCTCATCGACTGACATCGTTTTACGCATCTCTACAATTTCGGCGTTTCGTTCTGTTTTTTCTTGCATGTGTGTCACTCCTGTTTTGGTTTGTACACTATATCCGCTTGTAAATGTTTACGCTGGCGAATTTTACTACAGCGGTCATGCCCGCCAGCCGAACGCATACGCCCGCAAATATCGCAGTGTGGCCGTGTTTCAAATCGCCGAATTATCGGTTCGGACTGCATAAATCCCTCGGCTTGCTGTAGGTGCGCAGGTCGGAGCCTACGCCGTGAGTTATAGCCGGCGACGGACAGTTATATTCGATTGGCTGTATAACCTTGCGCGCTTCGAACGTGATAGGCGCAACCAACGCCCACACAAGCCAGGTTGTCAGCATGGCGATCCACCATTGTGCGATTAGTTTAGGCATACGTCGCGCTCGGTCGTAAGTCGTGCAATGGCGCGCTCAAGCGTTTGCGGGTTAAGGCCAAGCCCTAGCGCGATGTTGCGCCACGAACAACCCTCACAGCGCAGCTCATACGCCAGCGCTAGCAGCTCAATTGGTATTTTCATTTCGTATTCCTCCAAGCTCTCCCAGCGCAAATATTCCGGATCATGTGAATCGTCGGCTTCTTCTCAAAAAGGTAGTAGATGTCCGTCGGCGCGTATCCGTTTTCATGCAGCAGCTTAATCATCGCAGCGCCTACCCTTGTCGTCTTCGCCTGGCTGTGTTTCTCGCCTTGCTTGACGCCTTTCAGCTTGAGCGCCTGCATTTTCTTGTAGATTGATGAATTGGTGCGATTCAAGTCTGCGGCGATCTTCGTCACCAGCGCGATACCTGCCCACTTGCGGAGGTGGGCTTCTTCGGTTGTTGTCCATGGTTTGGCGGTCATTTAGCGCCACCTGTTCGCTTTGTTGGCCTTGCGCTGGCCTTTGCCGATACGTGTTGTCGGTATCGGGTGCCCGAAAACGTCTGAATCGTCATAGTCGCGTTTGCTGACGACTATCACGTTGTCTCCTTGACTGCCTAGAGCACGCACAAGCGCAGCAGTCAGCGTTGTTTTTCCGTGATCAACGTGACCAATGGTACCGACGTTTACGGTCTTATCCATCACTCCACCTCCTTGCCGGCAGACAGGGCGGCGTCGATCTTGGCCTCAAGCATCTTGTTATCGAACGGGTACAGCGCGCTATGGCAGGCGCGCAACAACTCCACCAGCTCAGCGTCAGGCTCTGCCCCTTGGTCGGTTGGGTGGGTGGCCGCAGCCATAATGCGCTGGTACTGGGCGACGGTCATAAGGGGCTCAACAATGCAGTCTTCCCCGAACGCGTCAGGCCACCGAGCGCCCACAAAACCTTCGCCACCATCCGGGTCTTTCCCGCGATACGCCACCACCTCAACAGCCTCGCCAATCCGCCGGGCCTGCTGGTCGCGCTGGACTACGATGCGATTAACTACGTGCGCAACCATGAGAAACCCGCCATCTGTTCGCAGTTCATCTGGATTCAAACCGATATCCATAAGTATGGCGTCAGCATCCGTGCATTCACGGTCGAGCAGCAGCTTGTAGGCATCGCGCTCCCGCTGCATGGCGTTGCGTTCCGAGCTTGTGTCAAGCAAATCACCCCGCAGCCCGTCGATGATGGTCTGGGCGTCGGATAGGCGGCAGAGCGGCTCGCTTGTTACCGAATAGGTGCTCGAATAGTCCACGCCTGAAACGCCAAATGGATCGCCTTTCCATTTAGAGCAGAATTGCTCTGTTTGTCCTAGCTCCATGTGCAGCGTGTGCAGGAAAGTAGCTACCTCCAGCCCATCAACGCCAGCAGGCGATGGGGCGGATAGCAGGGCGTCTGCTTTAGCGATCAGCCCAGCAAAGTGGTCGATTTGATGCTGTCGAGTGGTTGCGTTCATGCTTTCGTTTGCAGCATCACGCAGTTCTTCCAACAGCTCGCGCGGCACGTTGGGGATGGTGTTAGTCATGGCTGGCGTCCTCTGCGAGATCGTGACCCCAAGCCGATCCGCACCATTCAATCAGAAGGTCATGATGGACATAGGAAGTCGTATCGTCGTCAGAAATCCAAAATGCCCAGCCGCTTTCACCGTCTTCGACTAGGCCGGGTTCTGGAAGCATGTCGAACTGGTCGCCATATTCGGCTTTCAGAAAGTTTGTTACCGCCTGCTTTGCCTGCTCTTCTGTTGGGCGCTCTTCTATCATCACACCACCCCCTTAGCGCGGCTGGCGGCAAGGGCGTCAAAACAGATCGCGTGAACTTCCGTTACTGACATTCCCGCCGCATTGAAGCGATGCGCTTCCATAATTTTCCGCAGCGCCTCAACCAGCCACGCATCCGCTGCCGGCGCTGCTGGAGCGGCGGCGTAGCGCACTCGGTCGATGATCCTGGCCAGCGAGTTGAAGTTTACGCCCGTCATTTCGTGTCCTATCGAGCCGCGCTCACACGGGTACTTATGCGCTTCGCAGCCAAGAACTTCATTGACTAGCGCCACGATCTCCGGCCACTGCATCTTGGTAGAGCCATCCGGCGCGCCAACCTGATGAACAGTGGATTGGTTTAGGCGGGCGACTTCGCTAATTAAGCGCTCAATAAACAGGTCGAACTCTTCAAGCTCGAAGCAATATCCAGAGGCATCGTCAGCCGGCTGGCCCTCTTCAAATGCCATCTGCATGATTTCGTCGGCATCCGGCCATTGCACCACGCCCTGCGCCTTGGCCTCAGACACTGGCGCGGCGTAGGCGAGCGCGGCCGACCAGACTAAACGCGCCAATGCCCAGTCGGTGTTTCCGCAAAGCTCGCCACGAAACGCACCGCCAACGCCAAACTTGCCGGCGGCCCACGCTTCAAGACCTGACTCGTCGTTAGTCACCGGCTCCTGCGCCTTGATCGCGGCGAGTTCGGCGCGTATCTGGTCGCGCTCAATTACTATTTTCTGCGCCGCTTTGATGCTGTCGTAATTACCATAAACGAATAGATTGCCACTGCCGCTTCCTACGCCCATTGAGGTGCGGGTCTTTGCCTCCAGCTCAGCAATCCGCGCCAGGAACAGCTCGCAATTCTCAACCGCAACACGGCACGCGGCCAACTCCCCATCCCGCTTAGCAATCTCGCCTTCTAGGCAGGCGATTAGCTGTTCTGATTTGTTCATAGGTCGCGCTCCGTCAAGTCAGTTGCAAGGCGAACGTACCACTCGTGCGGATACTTGCGCTCTTTGATGTACTTGTTCGCGGCCTTGCGCGATCCGAACACGGCACGCGGCGTCGGGATGATGATTGCGCAAGTATGACTACCGCCTTGCATGACAATGAATAACGACTTCATTTCTTCCGCTCCATTAGATTAACCAGCCCGTGCAGTGTATAGATTTGGCTGGTGTGTGTATATGGTTATTTTGCCATGATGGCGAAGAAGCAGGCGAAGGCGATTAGGTTGGTTGCTTTCAGTTCATCTCCTTGCTGATCTCGGTAGAAAGCAATCGCCGCCAGTATCAGCGCGCTAAACATGCACAAAATCTTCGCAATGCCTCCGGAGAGCTCTAGCACGTCAAGAATACTCATTTAACCTTGATCCCCAGGTTTGTGGATTCGATGGCGGCGCTATTCATGCTGATTAATCTGCCCAATCAGAGCGCCAATTGCTTTAGATGACGCGGCGCGCTCAAGGAATCGCGCGTGATCCTTTAGCCTTAGAATTTCGGACTCATATTGCTCAGAACACGCCAACCATACAGCCCAGCTTTCTGAAACGTGCCCGTATACGTACTGGCCGCGCTCGTCCTTTTCAAACAGGCTTGTATTTGCATCGTTGTCGTCTCCATATCCCCACATTGAGATATAGGATTGCTCGAATGCTTCCGGCTTTTCCTGCTGGATTTTGTCGGTCATCACATCGCACTCCCGATAGCTGCTGCGGCGCGGACGATGGCGCGGCGCCAACCTGACGTGTAGTCCTCAGGGCCATACATGTACTCGAAACACTCAACGCCATCTTCGTCCTCAGCAACAATGCAGGCCGCAGACGCCAAAACATTCAGCATAAGCTTTGCCGCCAACCGCAGCGCGTCGCCATCATCGGTTAGTGGGTTCCAATACTGATCAAGACCACCGACAAGGTAATACGGGAGTGTGGGAGGCAGAGTTATCTGATGCACGCCTAATTTCCACCTCAAATCAATCCCCGCAGCCTTCGCCGCCATCTCCAGCAATTCACGGTCGGTCATTTCGATCTCCTCGCAATCATTGCATCCGCGCAGTCGTAAGCGCTCTCGGCAATAACATCGACCTCACTGCGCAAATAACCGTAGCTGGCAATCATCCCCTGCATCGCCTTAGCCGCAAAGTAATCGCGCAAGGTCATTCCGTTCTTGCCTTGAATTGTTTCCTTGCGCCCGTACTCGTCCTCGATCTGATACCCGTCGCGCGGAAAAGCCGGCCCGCCATTGTCTTTGCTCATTCTCTAATCTCCGTTTTGTTACTGTGTAACATAATTACCGCCAATCGGCCCTTTCCTGAAGCTGATTGTATAGTGGTGTGGGGTGGTTGTATAGGGTTAATTTACACTCTGCATTGCTCGCAGCTCAGCGCGGAATTGAGCCTTTAGCGCCTTGACATCCTCAATGGTGTAGCGCTTTGGCTCGTGCTTGCCTTCCAGCCATTCGACCTTGTCCAGCCCTATGCGCTTGACCAGACTTATGCGGTACTCGACCACATTGCCGCTCTTGTGGTTATTACATGGCGCGCATTGCTTGTGGACGTTTAGCGGCTCAAATCGAAGCTCCGGCGAACTACCTACGCTGCGATAGTGGCCAGCATGGAATTGGCCTGAGTGGTGACGGTTGCAGCTGATGCACGGTAGATCCTTATCCCTTTCCCGTATAACCGCGTTAAACGCCGCCTGCGCCTCTTTCAAGTGTTGTGCGCGCGTCTTTACCGCATCCTTGGCTTTCGCATGCTGTGCGCGCTCTTTGGTATCTTCCTGAGCCTTTTGCTTGGCTTGCTTGAGGCGTGCAATCACTACGGCGCACTCTGGAGAGCACCAAGACTGAAAACTTCGCGTAGGCTGGAACGATTCTTTGCAGTTGGCACATTTCTTGCAACGTATCTGCTTTGGCTTTAGCGTCATTCTGACACCCACTCATCAACGATTTCCTGGCTAGCCTTATCGCTCCACACAACGCCTTTCTCAGCCCCAAAGGCGTGCAGGTATTCGATAACGTCGCTCATCTGCGCAACCGTCATCTTGCGCGTGCTTACTCCAAGCATTACAGCGCCACCGCTCAGGCCGGCAGCCACTCGCGTTTCTTGCTTTGCCGCTGCGGTTATCAGTGACTTCCAGTCATCGGCATCTAGGTTCTGCATCACGCCATTGACAGGCCATTGAACCTGTCTTGATACGTCCGCCAACATAGCCCACATTTTTGCGTTGCTGCGCAGGCCGCGTCGGCTCTTCACTGGGCGCACGATTACTTCAACCGGGTATCCGATGGCCAAGGCTTTGGCAGCTTCGAATGCCTTAACCATTGTGTCGCGGATCGTGTTAACGCCTGGCGCGAACCAGTGCTTAGCTTTCGGTAGCTCACTCATCGACGCGCACCTTTCGCCCGCTTCTGCGATCCGTCAGCCATGACTAGCCGATAGTCGTTACCCTTGAACATGCGCACCGCTTTCGCCTCTTGGTGTATTGCGAAGCCGTCAGCCTGCAATGCTTGAACCGTTAACCGTTGCTCGATAGTCAATTCATCGTCACTCGTAAGGCTTTTTTGAGCATTTGCATATATCGCTTATGCCGTTCTGGCTGGTCACGCTCAAGGCTCCAACCAGGATCTTTACACATTCCGCAATGCTCAGGACTACAGTTACACGGCTTAATGCTTGGTACGTGTTTTTCTATAATTGCCATAGATTCAGCGCGTATTGCCGCCGCTTTGCTGAAATACCTGCGACCTCTTGTTGGTGCGTAGTAAACAATCTGCATTCCTATCTTGATAGTCATTTTAATTTCATCCCGCGCGATGGCTTTTCCTGTTTTTGTTCTGGCTCGTCCTGCCAACCCTGCGCCGCAAGCTCAAACCGTGCTAGGTCGCCACGGAATTGCAGCGCGCAATATCCAGGCTTTGCGTGGCGAACCTTTACCGCGTCGATCATGGTCAATCCTGCGCGCCCTGCATCGGTTCCCATGTCACGGTGCGCCATGATGATAACGTCCGCGTCCTGCTCAATCTCGCCAGAGTCCCGAAGGTCTGACATTACCGGACGCTTATCGGTCCGACCTTCGATGCCACGGTTAAGCTGGGCGAGCGCAACAATTGGAATTGCCAACTCCTTTGCCAGTGCCTTGAGTCCGCGACTGATTGCGCCAAGCTCTTGGTTGCGGTTCTGCATCTTTGCGTTCGGGTCTGGCGATATCAGGCCAAGGTAGTCGATAACGATCAGGTCGAGTTTGCGGGCGCGGTGCTGGAATCTGGCAATTGCGCAAATCCGCGAAAACGTCAGGGCCGGCTTGTCGCAAATTCGAATATCCGCACGGCTCATCTTGTCGACGGCTGCCGTCATTTTCAGGTTTGATTCAGGAATGGTCACAGCCTCGCCCGACTCGATATGCGACTGCGATACCCCTGAGGTTGCAGCCAGTGACCGCTTGGCAAGTTCGGCCTGCGACATTTCCAGAGAGAACACCAAGGCCGACCCAGCATCACGAATCACCAGCTTTTCCGCAAGATTCATACCCAAAACGGTTTTCCCTGTGCCAGGCCGACCGGCGATGATGGCAAGGTTGCCAGGTCGAAGACAGCGCACAATGTCGTCAAGGTCGCTTAGGCCAAATTCAATGCCCATGGTTTTCACGCCATCAAGCCGGTCCTGCATATCATCGAAGACCTGGCCAAGCGCTTGGTTGTAATCAACCACGTCCGGCGTCTCTTCCAGCGCATCAAGCTCAAACACCATGCCTTGTGCTGCGGCTATCTGCTGAGCAATCACGCCGCGACTCATCGCAAGCTCTTGGATCTGCAACCCCACCTGAAACAGCCGGCGCGCCCGTGCTCGCTCGATAACAATCCGAGCATAGTTCTCGCCATTCGCCGCACTCGGGATGTTCCGCGCAATCTCTGCGGCATATATCATGGTCATCTCGCCACTTGGCAGCTCGGCGCGAAGGTCAGCGAGGCTGATCGCGTCCGGCTTCACCTTCTTTGAGTGACACCCAAGCATCAGCGTATACAGCGCCTGATTATCTTCACTGCTGAAATCAGTTTCAGACAGGTACGACCCGATCACCTCGCAAAGGTCAGGCTTGATCATCAGCGCGCCCAATACGCCGTGCTCAGCCTCGATTGATGTCAATTCACGCATTGTCGTAATTCCCCTCTACGATTTTTCTAAAGTTGGCAGGCTTTAGCAGCCAGTCGAAGCAGCATCCGGTCCACGGGCGATCAGTCCGGCCCATCAGGAAATCAGACTCGCTGACGTGAGTAAAGAACCGTTCCCAGAATTCGACACTCTGGAATTGTTCGTCAGCATTCCAGCGGCTGCGGATCATAGCCCTGCGTGGTTCGTCGATAATGCGAAGCTGCGGCAATGCTGGTAGGCATCTGGCGTAGGCCTTGAAAATATCATCGACCGGAATGCGCTTAGCCTTGGGTGATTCAGCTTGCTGATCACAAGAGCTTTTATCTGGTTCTTGGTTAGTGGTTAGTGGTTTATGGTTAAGGTTACCAGTCGCTTTTTCTTGGGAACCGACTGGGTTTTCTTTGGGTTCTAATGGTCTTCCTCCGCGCTTACCGTTAGCCCTGTTTGTCTCCGCCTTTGCATGGTAAGCGGCTATCTGCTTATCACAGTTTCTTTGATGATAACCGTCTGATTCCAAAGCAAAAAACTCTCCAAGCACAATCTGCAATGACTGCTCATGGCCTGCCAAACGTAACCGACGAATAAGCGGCTGGGTTTCTTGTGGGATTGGGCTTTCTGTTTCGTAATAATGGTCAAGCAAGCGACGATAGACGCCCTCTTCCTCTACGGACAAATGCGCAGTGTCGCGCGTCCAGTCCTTAATGTTGAATTTGTAGTAGTGCATCACCTACCCCTTGAGCGATTCAAGCAAGTGCTTGAGGCATTCGCTGACCATTACTTTCTTGGCCGGCTTGCTGTAGCACTGGCGGACTTGCCAGGCTAGCTGAGCTGCGCGGGCCTTGTGTTCAGATTTGGTCATTCTGCAGCCCGTGCCCGCAGGCGCTTTGCTTCAAGCTCCAATTCGTCGGCGCGCTCTTTCATGGCCATGCGCACAGACTGGCGGCGAGATATAGGAACAAGTTCTCCCCACTGATAGACGGCGGATTCACTAATACCAATGGCGCGGGCAATGTGCTGCTTGGTGTCGAAATACTCTAAAACCTCTTCTACTCGCATGGTCAATACTCGTTTCGTTGTTGGTGGCTCACATGATAGCCGCTTGAAATTTAATTGCAAGCGGTGTTGACGACAGCTTAAGGATGATCCATCATGTGCAACGTCAGCAACCAACCGGAGTAGCAGGATGACAGTCGAGAATATGAGCCTTTGGGACTCGGTTCAAAAGACCGACCCAAGCGCAACAAAGCAGGCAACTGTTAGTGGTCAGAAGATCACCAGCATCAGCGGCCAGCACATGATTAAGAAGGCCACCGAGGCGTTTGGCCCTGTCGGGCTTGGCTGGGGCTGGAAGGTCGTAGAAGAGCGTTTTGATAAGGGCGGCGACATTCGCAAAGACACTGGCGAAGTAATCGGATCAGAAGTTGGTCACACCGTGCGCATTTGCTTGTGGTTTGAGCGCGACGGGAAACGTGGAGAGGTTGAGCAGTACGGCTGCACGCCATTCACCTACAAAAGCAAGTGGGGCGTTACTACCGACACTGAGGCGCCAAAGAAATCGTTAACGGATGCCGTTAAGAAGGCATTGGCCATGCTCGGCTTTAGCGCTGATATTTTCCTTGGCCTGTATGACGACTCGGATTACGTGCGCCAGCGTCAAGAGGAAGAGCAGATCGACAAGGCAGAAGACAAGGAAGCCGAGGCAGAGCGCCAGCGCGCAGAGCGTCTTGAGTGGCTTAAGGTTGCGATTGCAGACATGGAAGCATCGCCAACCATGCACGCCTTGAAGGCATTGCATACCAAATTCGTTCGTGACTCTACCCGCCGTCAAGAAACTGCATTTGTCACTCGACTGGCGAGGACATTTGACGAAGTGTCGGCAAAACTGGAGGCTAAGCAATGACGCGGCTATATGACATCTCAGAAAGCTTGCGAGAACTATCGTCTATCGAGGTCGATGGCGAAGACATGGCCATTGCTATCCGCGACACCATGCAAGCCGTGCAAGGCGAGTTTGACGAAAAGGCAAAGGCTGTCGCGTCCGTGATCCTGAACATGGATTCAGACGCAGAAGCCGTACAGGCCGAGATTGACCGGCTAACAGCGCGTAAAAAAGTGATCCTGAATCGACAGGAAGGCATTAAGACTTACCTGCGCGACAACATGGAATCCTGCGGCATTAGCAAGATCTCGCACCCGCTGTTTACGATCACGCTAGCAAAAGGCCGCGAGGTTGCGGTAATCGACAATCCCGGCGCAATCCCTGATGAACTGATGTACGTCAAGACAGAGATGCGACCAGAGAAAGCAGAGATTCTTCGCCTACTCAAAGAAGGCAAGGAAGTACCAGGCGCACGCATTGAGCGCAGTCAATCCACAATCCGTATCAAGTAAGGGGCAACAAATGCCAGTATCAGAATTTGGCCGAATTGGCCGTGACGCAGAACTCCGCTTTACCGCCTCAGGCGATGCCGTGTGCAGTATTCCGGTAGCGGTTGACTATGGCCGCAAAGGTCAAGACGGCAAGAAGCCGTGCCAGTGGTATGACGTTACCTTGTGGGGTAAGCAAGCTGAGGCGCTGGAGCAATACTTGACTAAGGGTAAGCAAGTGTTCTTTGTCGGCTCTGACTTGCACGTCGAGACGTTCGCAAAGAATGACGGCACGCAAGGCGTAAAGCTGTCGTGCCGCTGCGCAGAGATCAAGTTTGCCAGTGATGGCCAGTCGCAAGGTCAGCAGCAGGCGCCACGCCAGCAAGCGCCGCAGCAGTCGAAACCAGCACAAAAGCCGGCAGACGACTTCGACGATAGCCTAGATATTCCGTTCTGATAACCAACCGCCCGCCCACAGCGGCGGGCAAACTTGAGTGATAGAGATGAGTGGATGGATTAGTGTTGATGAAAAACTGCCTGGCGAGCAAGGATTTGATAGCGAAGATGTCCTTTGCTTCCTGAATGGGCATTGCGCTTTGCTGGATGCAGAATGCCGCAAAGGTGGCGGATGGGGCATTAGGCTTGGATTCTATGACGCCGACATCGGCATGTTTAGGACTGGTGGAAGGCCAGACGCAAGCGTTACCCACTGGCAACCACTCCCACCACCACCGGAGCAAACCGCATGACCTTCGAACAATTCCGCAACAACGTCGAAAGCTGGGCAGAAGTGCGCGGCATTTATGAGCACAGCACCAAGCACGCGCAAGCACTAAAGGCCGTTTCCGAGATGGGCGAGCTGGCAGACGCAGTGATTAAAGGCGACCAGGCTGCCCTACAAGACGCTATCGGCGACGTGATCGTATGCCTGGTCAATTTGTCGGTTATGTCTGGCCTCGACATTAACGAATGCTGCAAATCCGCCTGGCTAGAGATTAAGGATCGCAAAGGCCGCATGGTCGCAGGCGGGGCGTTCGTTAAAGAATAAATAACGCTATACAACCGTGCGCACAAGCTATACAGTGCGCACGTCAACCAACGAATGAGAGTAGAAAAATGGCAGCAGCATACAGGCCGCACCGCCGGCCAAAGCTAACCGAGGACAACGTGCGCGCGATTAGATCGACTCCGGCATACGCAACAACAGCTAAGCAACTGGCAACCGAGTATGGCGTTCATTTCCGAACTATTGAGAAAGTAAGGTCAGGGCTAACATGGCGGAATGTTTGACGGCGCAAATGAAGCGCGCATTCACCGTAAAAGTAACCGGCTCCGTGCCATTCACCATGCTGTTGACCGAACCTGAAACAGTCGCAGCGGCAGAGCATATCTGCCGCTGTATTTTTGGAAGCCGCGTTGAGTTGGTTCGCTAGATATTCACGCCTCCTTTCTGGTATAATCTCACAGCCATTTAGGCAGTTTGATTTATTTGGGGCCTGATAAAATGCCAGCAAGAGAAAATGTAAAATGCACAGTTTGCGAGTCAGGTCTTTTGCGAGTCACATGGAATTATGCAAAGCAGAGAAAGATCGAAAATTTCTTTTGTGACAATGGCTGCAAGGGTCAATGGCAAAGAGAGCAACGCGAATCGCTCGGCTTTACACAATCGTGGCTTTATGACCAGTACGTCACGCAACAAAAAGGCGCAAACCAAATAGGAAAAGAGATAGGCCGCGACGGGAAGCGCGTATGGGAATGGTTGCGCGATTATGGAATTGAGACAAGGGCTCGCGGGTCTGATGAAAAACAATGGATAAAGCCGGGCGACGTAAGTCTATTTAAAGGTAAAAAGCACAAGCAAGAAACAAAAGAGCTACTTAGTGAAATATCAAAGGAAGACGGGCGCCTACCATGGGGGAGGGATAACCCTCACCCACTGAAGGGTGGAGACCCTAAAAATCACCCATGCTACAAGGGAGGCTTAACCCCTGAGCGCCAGGCATTCTACGCCTCGCCGGAATGGGTTGATGCTGTGAAAGCTGTATGGGCTAGGGATAATGCGACATGCCAGCGCTGCGGAATACATCACAATCAGGAAAAGGTTCGTGGGACCTTCCATATCCACCACATAGTTTCATTCATGGTAAGGGAATTAAGGGCTAAGCCTGAAAATCTTGTTCTTTTGTGTCGTAAATGCCATCTGTGGGTGCACAGCAGAAAGAACGCGCAAAGGGAATTTATTGTGAATCCGGAGATCTTGGCAGATGAGTAGCGTATTCACAAATCTATCACTGCCAACCACGCTAACAGACCTGCTAAATGCTCGCAGTGACGCGCTTAGGCTGCTTTCGGATGCCAGACGTCTAACTAGCATGGCTAAGGATCTGCTCGACCAGCACGGCCATTACCTGATGCCGCGCAACGGACAATTGCGCGATAGCTCTGAGCGCGTACAAGCAGAGCTTGACGCCAGCATGTGGCGTCGGGCCTTCGACCTAACAGGCTTCAAGCAGCTAATGGACGCCCAGGCCGTTGCCGAGTTCGAGAAAAGCCTAAGCCCGAGTCCGCCAGAGTTTACCGAGGCGAATATCCGCAGCACCTTCATAGACCTGCATAGCAAATCGCGGGATATGTTCCAGCGCGGCGTGGTGAACGTATTCCGCCACCTTAGTGACGACTACAAGACCAATGCGAACGAGCCGTTCAGAATTGGCCGAAAGCTGGTAATGACGTACATGGCGAATAAGGCTTTCGGTGGTGGTCTTGAGCTGAATTATGGCGGATCGCGTGACAGGCTAAATGATATTGACAGGGTTGTACGAACCCTTGGCGGGATGAAGTTTACGGCCGGGTCGCTGCCCATCTCTGTCAATCAGTCTTTAAAGCTGGGCCAGGTACATGAGTGCGAGCTATACCGGGCAAAGGGGTTTAAGAACGGAAACCTACACTTTGAGTTCCTGCGTCAGGATCTGCTCGACCTGCTTAATGAGGAGATAGCAGGGCACTACGAGAACACGCTACCCGATGCGAGGCACACATGAAAGCACCAGAAGAAATCCACAGTATCAGCCATGGCCAACTATCCGTAGCGCGCCACTTTGGCGGCTGCAAGTACATGGGCGCGTCATACCATTACGATGCAAGCCATGACGCGCTAATCCGCATGGATGTATGGCAGAAACGAATGCACGAAGATAGCGCGGCTGGTAAGGCCGCGCGTGATGCTGAGCGTGCGAAGTGGGAGGCGTTGCAGTGTAGCCTATTTGGCGATAGCTGAAATCCGCTTCCACCGATCCGCAGTCCGCAACGTACCAAGCCCAAGCATGCCGAACATCAACTCGAACAAAACGCCGTCAAGCGAAGGCAGTGGCGGCGCTTCAACTCCAGACACTGTAAGCGCCCAAGGGAGCAGCGGGCGCAGCAAGAATTCATAACCCAAGCCGGCCACGCACATATATCCAGCAAGCGGACGCCAGCCTGCTTGAAAGCCGTTCTGGCTGGCTGCTTCGACCTTGTTAATCTCAGCCTGCGCTAGGTTGATTTGCAGCTGCGCGTCTAGCTCCTTGAATGCGCCGTCTTGTTGCAGTTTCAGCAGATCAAGCTGCGCCTTTGCGCGAGCCTCGGGGTCAGGTATCAGCTTATCCAGCATGCCGGATATTGTCGGGAGTAGTGCGGTTGCGGCAGCGAGTAGGCTCATTGCCATTCCCCTGTTGCCATTTGGTTGCTGAGTCGTTGAGCGCGTGCCGGCGTTTGGCTGGCCCACTTACTTTGCATCATGCCCTTGGCCGCGTCTTGATACTTGCCAGCCTGGACGAAACCAAGCGTAGTCTTGAATCCAAGCAATCCGGTAACGCCCATCTGAAACGCCATATTGATAAGCACACCTTTGCGGGCCGGATCTAGCTTGGTGATCCAAGGCAGCTTGCTGGACAGCTCGGCGTCTAGCAGCCTGAGCCGGTTGCGGAAAATGAACTCGCTTTCCTCTGGTCGCAGTCCGCCGTCTTTGCGCTTGTCGATAAGGATGCCGATTCCGATAGTCCAGAATCCGAGGTGATCTTGGTAGGCGTGCAGGATTTCACCCTCGTCACGCTTTAGCTGTTCGTATGTGTCCATTGCAAACTCCATGCCATGAATCGTAATTGTAAATCAATTTTAAGGCTTGCGCCTGTATAGTGTCGCGTATATAGTCTGTACATCGAAGCGAAACAACGACGGAGTGACGGAAAATGACCAGCGAAGAAATCCGAGAAAATGTGCTTACTGATGCAATGGCCGAACTGAAAACCAAGGCCGGCGCAGTGATTGAGTCGATAATGTCAAACCTCTACACAGAATACCTGCCGCACGTTGCCAGCGACACAGAAAGCAACATTGCTTACCGCGTCGAAGGCTGCATCCGAAGCATGATCTCCGGCAAGTATGTAAAGTCAGAAAGTGGAAGCCCGCTTGTATGGGGCGAAGACGGCTACGGCCACGAGCATCTGATAAATCTGGCCAGCTACAACATGGCGCTCAAGCCATTGTGTGATTTGATGGGAGAAACAATTCAATCAGAGCGCATCAAACAGCTTGAAAATGAAGTTGATTCGCTAAAAAGCCAGCTTCAAGACGCCTATCGCCGCTAACAGGAGTGACAGAAAATGAAAAAGCTAGTAACGCTGCATATGTACGCAAAGACCGGGCCATATGACGCAGTTGGCGCGACAGATGTTTACGATACTGATTTTCGTGACATTAAACCCTGCATGGGCAACAGAATCTGGCTCGGCTCACAAGAAGTCGAGCTAGACTTCCCCGAAATCGACACCCGCCAAGCTCAAATCGACAACCTCGAAGCGCAAGTGCAAGAAGAGCGCGCGCAGTCTCAGTCGCGCGTAAACCTTCTGCTTGAGCGCATCAGCAAGCTACAGGCGATTGGCCATGAATAACTTAGAGAAAGCCCAACTGACATACGACAACCGCACACCAGACGATGACGCACACGCCGAGTTCGTTAAAGAGCAAGTAGACCTGCTTATGAGCGGAGACGATGCGCGCGAAGTCTATCAGCATTATTTTATAATCATGCTAGATGAAATGATCGCTTGCGGAGAATGCGGAAGCGCAGCCGAGGTACTGCTTGACGTAATGAATAACAAACCAGGCACGGCTAAGCGTAGAGCTGGAAAAATGGCCGCTAAGTTTGAGTCGGTAGCCAAAAAACTAATCGAAGAGGCGCAACATCATGACTAACCTCCGCGCCTGGTGGTCCTCAAAATCCAAACACCGCCGCCAGAATTGGATGCTGCTGGCAATGGCGCTGTGTTTCGTAGCAAGCGGATTCGTCGAGTCCGGTATCTGGTGGCCGGTGCTGTTGTGCATTGTGCCGGGGGTTGTTGTTTTGTGGTTGGAGTTGACTAATGAATAAGCATACTCCGGGCCCGTGGCTGTCGCGCGGGAAAAGTGATTCAGTGCATGAGTCATCAGACACGCACCCGTATGGGTTCCAGATATTCAGGTTCGCAGAGGATCAGGGGCCGAGCGATGACGATCTAAACTTGATTTTGTCTGCGCCTGATTTGCTTGAGGCGCTGGAAGATGCGCTAAGCGATTATGATGCGTGGATGAAAGACGCAGACGTTACTCCGAATGAATCGTTGCTGGCATGGACGAATAAAGCCCGCGCCGCAATCGCCCGCGCCAGAGGTGAAGCATGACAGTCTTGCTTATCATGCTGCTATTTTACCCGGCGCTAGTTCTGATTATCGCGCTTACTACTGACGACAGCAAAGACCCACGGAGAAACTGAGAATGAACACGACAGGACCAGTAATGACCGTTACAGATGAGCTGCTGGCAGAGCTTGAGTTGCACTACAGATCAGTAAATGATGATTCTCGCGCGCTATTGATATGCGAACTCCGCCGCCTGCGCGCAGAGAATGCAGAGCTGGCGAAGGATGCTGGGCGGTATCGGTGGATGTGCTCTGTTAAAGGTCTGTCAGTAGCAAGCGACGGCTCAACATGGACAAGGCAGGATGGAAGATCATATGTATCTGCTCACACACTGTGCGCAAATGGATCGCAATACGCAGGCAGGGAAACATTAAGCGAGGCAATAGACACAGCCATGGCCGCCCAATAATGTTCGCCGTCTTCGCGCAATACGGGAAAGGCCTTCCCGTGTACCGAGCCAAGCGCAAAACGCGAGGCGAGGCGCACGAGCTAGCTGCTAGAATGCGCGCGAATGGCATAGACGCTTCAGTCTTTGAGATCTACAAGATTATGGAAACTGCACAGCATGACACCGCACACGTTAGCCGGCCAGACAGCGAAAATGCTGGGGCTGCCAATTGAACTCGCCAGAAACCGCACCGGACAAAAGCAGCGCGCCTGGCTCAACGGTTACGCAGCAGCCGACCGTTTACGAATGGGTAAGCCCGGAACATCTTCCGCCAGTAGGCTGTCCGCTCGTCATCTGCGTTGATGGCGTAACGCTTAGAGCGTCACGTATCAGTCACTTGCAGAGTCGGGGCGGGCAAATGGACTACCGGCTAGTGGCAGGCTGCGTTATCACTGGCCGGTATCCTTGGAGTTACCCTTAGTTATGGTGGAGAATTATCGTCATCAAGATAAACAAGAGGGCTGTAGTTAATCGCACTTACGCTGCACCCATTCCCGCTAGGCGAAACCTCAGTGATCAGCGCCGGATAGTTCCAGCGGATCAATGGCCCGAAGTATATGTGTGGCGGCTCAATCGTCCATGACAGATCCGGCGTGAAGTCCGGTTGCTCAGCGATCGTAAGCCGATAGTCGTCAATTCGCGTGGCAGTAAACGGGCCTGATAGCGTGCCGTCCGGACGGCGCAACCCAACAACATGCGATCCACCAGCCGCCCAGTCTAGCGGCTCGCTTGAGCGCAAAACGGCGCCAGCACCCATCACCGCGTAGTCTTCAAGGATTGCGCTTTGCCCGTACCCTGGAACATCATCCAGCAGCGGAACATAGGACAGGTAACCGCTGTTCATTGCGTCCAGCTCGGTATTAAACGTATAACCCCAGCGGCGATACCGCTGCGCCCGGCGCTTGCGCATACCGATACGCCATGCGCGGGTTTCGTCGGTCACACCCGCAATGCGCATTTTCTCGACGCGCTGCCCCAGGTCGCCCGGCAAACGACACTCGACAGTTGTCCACTGTTTGTTAACCGCGTCGAAGTATTCCACGTCAACGCCGTCAAAGTCGTCAACGTCAGTCGAAGAGAATTGACGAACAAGTGGCGAAGTCATGTTCTGCGGGCTGTATGCCTGTTCAAAGACCGTGCGCGGCTCGTCACGCACCGGTTTGATCAAACCCCGGTCAATGGTCAGCTCGGCAAAACCAGCAGCCAGAGCGTCGTTAATCGCGTCTTTGACGGTGGTGCGGTCGTTAATCGCGTAGTCGTAATAGTCGCCGCGGGCGTCCCAAATATCGCCCAGGCGGTGCAGTTCTGTAAGGTTTATATCTGCGTCGGTGTAGCCGACCGATTTAGCGATATAGGCCGCCCACGGGGCTATGCTGCGCGTGGCGACGGGTGCCGACCATGTGGAGCCGTTCCACAGTGGCAGCTTGCGGGTCGGGCGGCATGACACTTGGTTTTCAGCCTGCGCGCCCAAGCGGTCACCGGTAACGATCCGAAGCGCGATGGTCGTAAAGTCGGGGTAACTGTTGCAATCTGGCAGCCGCGACCGCAAGCCGTACCACTGAATAGTGTCTTGCACGTTGGTCTTTGTGGACTTGGCACCGATCCGGCGAACCCTAAATTCTGGCTGATAATAGGCCGGGTGGCTGATCGTTTCGGTGAACCCGATTTGATCGAGGGTCTTTTGTGTGTACGTTTTGATCACGCTAGACCATGCGCCAGCGGTAGCATAATCCCGGTATTGAATTTCGGCGGTAACCGTCCAGTCTGCCAGCTTGCCGTTATCAACAGAGACCCGTACCAGGCCATTGGGAAACATGAAGTCGACTTCGCTTTGGTTAGTGACCTCACCATTAGGGCACGACACAAACGGGCCTAACCATTCACCTTCGGCGCTGTTTTCGTCGAGGATAATGGTGGCGGTTCCTGTCGTTTGAACCGCAAACCCGACCCACGCACTATCCGTAGAGCCGTCGGTTTTAAGGCGTTCCAGGCTGATCGTCGAAGAACTGGCAGCGGTCAGGCGGTAACGGAAACCACGCCAGCCGATGCACATTTGCAGCGACCCGAGCGCCAAGGCCGTGGCAGGGCTGCCGTCGGCGTAATTGAGTGTCATCGTGCCAGACAGGCCGGTAACGAACGTATCTACGATATAGAGGCCGGCGTTAGGTCCGGCGATTTCGATTAGATCGCCAGGTGCAAACCCGAGTTGGGTCATGTTTCCGGTGATAATGTCGCGCACCCCGACCCCGCCGTCTGTCACGGTGTAACCGTATCGAACGTCAATTTCGGCGATCATGCCCGATGCCCATCCGGCGGGGAATGCGCCGGCACCCGACGGAATAGTTACGGTGAAGGTGTCGAAAGTGTAGGCGGACGCATTCGCCACCGGGTCCACGCTAGTGGTGGTGACAAGCGTCATGCCGGCCGCCCCGTTGGACGTTGCGCCGACCTCTTTTGCGTTGTGCCAAATGTGCGATGCCGAGTTACCGCTAAGGTCAGCGCCCGGCCCATAAATGTTAATTTCCGCCTCTTCGCCCAGGCTAATAACCGGCGTTTCGCCGATCAACACGCTTGACAACGGTAGGTCGACCTCGCCAACAGTAACGCACATAAGATATTCAACGACCTGCTCACGCGGTCCCGCGAAGTATCGGTGTGGCGGCACTAGGTAGTCAGGGTAAACCGGGTATTGCCCGGCCACTTCGCGCACGGGACTGTTGAGTTTTGCGCTGTTCCCCTTTACCGCCGACTCTGATAACCGCTCACCGGACGCCGACCCTTTGTTGCTCATTGTCGGAATGCGTGGCATAAAAAGGCCGGTGATGAATTTCATCGCGGCCACGGCTTGCACGGCCAAAAAAACCGTTTCAAGGCCTTTGGCTTGCGGGTAAATGCGCACGGTGTCCTCTGGCCGAAACACGGTAAGCGGCCAATCTTCAGGCGGCACAGGTGCACCGTTGATTGTCAACGTGATAGGCGGCGCTTCGCGGCGCTCATACTTGGCAGATGTGGCTGTTAACCAATCCTCAACGGTTTGCGCCGTAAAGGTTTCGTGACGCTCTAGCGGCTCGCCTTCAATCTGACTCGGGAAAATTAGGACTGTCACGGTAATAGACCACCTTGGCGAAGGGCGCTTCAAAGTCGGGGATGCGCTGCCAGCGGCAGCCGGTTTTCGCGCTTATGTCCAGCACGGCTAGACGGCCTTCCAATTCTACCACCACTCCGACGTGGAGCATCAGACGGCCAGTGAAAACCATTGCCACGGCTCCGGGCTCGGGTTCGCACTCCTCCAGTTCCTTTGCCTGTTCGTGGTAAGCCTCGGTAAAGGCGCGTGGCATGGTGTTTCGGATATGCCCCCATGAAGGCAGTAGACGCTTCCCGTAGACCTTGTGACGCACGTCACGCGCAAGCCCCCAGCAGTCGTAAGCGCCACCATCGCCGCGCGCGCCGTCGATATATGGAGCGCAAAGGTAGTCGTTAACCCATGCGTCACTCATAGATAAGACAGGCCCGGCGCATTCTTGGTCGTATAAAGCAACCGAGGCCATGCGACGTTGATCAGATCAAAGAACCCGGCGCGCAGTTGTACGGCCAGCTGCTCGATAGAGCCGTCCTGTACTGTCATCCTGTATGGCGCCTCGGCTGGCGTCGTTAGATCGCTCAGCAGATAGGTGCGCAGCGTTGCCGATACGCGCGCCTCGGCGGTCATCGCCTCGTCAATTTTCGCCTGAGCTTCGCCGTTCACGTTGTCAATCGCAATGGTGATATTTTGCGCGCCTCGGCTGTCCTTTTTCGGTAATGCGACGTCGATAGCCGCCGCGATGAAAGTCAGGGTACGTAAATCCTCAGTCACGCACGTCCGGTCGGTGAAGCCGTTGCAGATCAGGATAGGCGCCGTCCACGCTGGGCAGGTTAGCTCCAGCGTGAACAGGCGAACGTCATCGCCGCCGCTTGCATAAAATTGGTCGAGGATGGTCACTGGACGGCACCTCCGGTAATAGCCGCAGATATCCGCATAAAGTTAGCTGCGCCACCAAAGCATGCCCTGCCCGGGGAGCTGCCGCACCGGACTTCAACAGTCTGCCCCCGCACCAACTTAGGAATGCTGAAGTTCGCCCAGGGGGCCGGACCAGATGATGTTGCGATGGCAAACAACGCGCCGCCCACATAGAGGTCGAACTCCGTAGCATCTGTTGCGAGTGCACCGTTTAAGGTCAGGTGTACCGACACTACTACGTTACGCAGAGTAGTTTGCGCAGTGAAAATACCTGTGGCAGACGAATACCAAAACGGGCGAAATGTTGGATGTACATCTGCCGCCAATATGCTTGGCATCTTCAGCGTTGCTGTCGCAGGCACTAGCGTCTGAGTGGTGCCGTTTGCATCCAGGGCGTTAAACCCGGCGAATCCAACAGGGTAGCGAACTTCTAAAGTTTGCGCGAAGTCCACAGTGTTGAGAGTGAAGCAGTCAGGATCAATGTGAACATCCGCTGAGACCGAGTAGCAGATACTATTGCTGGCCGCGCCGTAAAACTTGCACCCGCGAATGTCTACGCCTTGCAGAGCATTTTGCAGGTCTATCTTGTATCCTGTGCCGCTGCTTACATAGCCTGTGCAACCAACCATAGTTAGCATCGTTGTCTTTGGGTCTTCGATAACAATGGCTCCTGCGGACTCAGCTTTTAGAAACTTACCAGTTTCTATATGCGTGCCTGCTAGGTGGAACCGCCCGTAGATATTGAAGTACTCAGCGCTGTCCGATGGTTGGATTTTAGAGAGGAGTGTCGGGACTGTTCCCGAGTAGTTCCCGGTAAAGCAGCCGGTCAGATAGATGACGGCACCTACGTTAATAAACGTATATTCTGGCAGGGCTTCCCACGCTGCTTTTCTCGGGTCGCCATCTGGCAGAGTCCATTTATAGGAGTACGCCTGATGGCCCGCCCCATACTGGACAATCGTATTCTGTCCGTAGGCGCGTGCGTTAGTTATGCACCAGTTAGTTGAACCGCCGAGAATGTTAATCTCGCTGTCCCCGAGGGCACCGTCAGCCGGGACGCCCTCCCACGCAGGGTCTCCAAATACAAATGCACACTTAGCCTTCCAAACTTCTGGGGCGATAATGTCTATGTATCGCCCGCGACACCAGACAATCGTGTCGTAGTTAGTGGCATAATCCGCATCAACCGTAAGGTTCACGATGCGATTGCGCCCGCCGAGTTTGATCATGTGAGTGCGAGGCGTGGTCACGTCTAGCGGCGCGAATATGCCCCCCTCAAAAACAAGATTGCAGCGGTATCCAAGGTCAACGCTTCCGATCTTGTAGCGTCCCGCAGGGATGGAGATATACAGATCCCCGTTTGTCGGCAGCTCGAAGATAAGAGGCGCGGCGTCCTTGGCCCCCTGAAGTGCCGGCGTCCAGTCCCACGAGTTTGGGTCGTTAGGGAGCGGCTTGTTGGTAATAAGGTGGGCAAACTCCCATATGCTTACCTTTTGCGCACTCAGCATCTGATGCGCCGTAGAGATTTCATTGACGAGCGGGGCGCGCTGCCACGATACAAGCGATGCCCCTTTGCCGGTGGTTGGACTGGCCAAGTCGCTACGCAAGGTCGCGTCACCAACGCTGCGGAATTTCGCAATCTCAACAGCGCCGGCGCCGGTAGTGGTATACGGCAGCGTGATAGCCGGACCAGGGGAGTAGAACTCAGCCCCGGTTCCAGGGTTGTAGCTAAAAACCTGATTGCGCGACGTGAACACCATGCCGGCGGCGTAGGGGCCGATGTCTACATACTGGGAAGCGTTACGGATGCCTTGCAAAGACTGGCGCGAAACCCCAAATCGGTCTGGATAGGAATCAAGCTGGCCGTTGCTGAAGTTGTCGAGGTTCTCGCTGTTGTCGTAGCGATCATAAACGTCAGTAGACCCGAGCGGGTTGCCGGTATTAAAAGTCGTCATGCTGCGGGCCACTCCCGGTTCATCGTAAGGTCAAAAATATCTGAGTGAAGTATATCACTTGGCATGATGATTGCTTCATTTTCTCCAACTAGTGGACGCTCACGAATCTCTAGCGTTGCCGTGACCTGCCATTTATCGAATGCTGCAAGTGTTGGTCCTTGATACATTCCAGCAAAACGGCAGTTAAACTCAGCGTCGGCAATTGGAGTTTGCAGGCGCATCGTAAACCAGTTAGCCCCATCGCCTGCGCCGCCAACGTCACGGAACCAGCCTTCGAACAATGCGCACTCACCTGGCGAAGTGAAAAACCACGTCACCGAAACCGAGCTAGGCACATTCGTGAATGTGCGCCGCTGCCTCGCTCGACCTGACTGCATCTCGGTGCGAATGAATGGCGATACATGCTGTAAGCCATAGCCGGACTGGAGCGGGCGCGGCAATTCTGGTGGAAAGCTAGGCATTATTTGCCGCTCCTTTTGAGGCCGAAAGCGTTCTGCAATGCGCGGGCGCGCGGGCCATCGCCGTAGATATCGGATACGAACACGTCAACCGAATGCGAGCCGTCCGCGTTCTGCTTGGTTTCTTGGGTGCCGGCCTTTTCGCTCGACTGGATGACGTTAACGGTAACGCCAGAACCGCCAGCCGATTGCCCCTTGGTGTGGTCAATGATCGTTTCGTTAGGATGGACCATGGCCATAAAACCGCCCTTGCCATCCATGCCGCCAGAACGCGAACCAGTGCCAGTGAAACCGCCGCCTTCAAACGAAAGCAGGCCGATCATTGCCGGGATTGCTGATGCCATGCTTGCAAGGCCGCTGGCAGCAGCGCCACCGAACGATGCAATGGAGGCGGCAGCGGCGGCAGGGGTCCATGCCGCCGCAGTAGCAGCGCCAGCCGCAACGCTTGTCGCAGTGGCTGCCGTTTGCGCAGCCTGACCCATGATGATTGACTTGACCTGAGCAATACCCATCTCTACAAGCGCGCCAACCGCTTCATTTAGGATAGAGCTGGCCAACTGCTGCACGGCTTCGCGGCTGTTGGTTGCGCCAGTGATAAGTCCGACAAACGTGTCCGTGGCGCCTTGCTGCAACTGATCAAGCGATGCCATTAGCAGCTCGTTGCCGTAAGACTGCGCGCGGAAATTCTCTTCCTGCAAGATTCGCATTTGCTCGGCGTGCGCGCGCTCTGCCTGGCCTTTTAGGTCGAGGTAGCGTGAATCCTCGATCAGCTTGGCGGCATTCAGTAGGCGCAGCTCTTCAAGCTCTTTTGCGTGCTCCTGCTGCGCACCTACCATTGGATCTGCTGAGCCAAGGCGCTGCTGTTGCTGGTCGCGGAATGCTTGTGATGCTTCGGCTTGCCGTACAGTTTCCTGCTGCTGTTTCAGCAGCTCATCATTAGCTTCCTTTTCTGCCTTTTGTGCATCTTTAGCCGCGACCTTGCGAACCTTTAGGTCGGAGATAACTGACTTGTGCGCATTGCCAAGCGCATACGTTTCCGCAGCGAGTTCGCGAGCTTTTGCAATCTCTTCGACAGTAGCGCCAACACCTAGCAGCTGCTCAGCCTTGTATTGTTCGCGCTCAAGCGCAGACATTGCGGCAATCTTGCGCTCTTCTTCAAGCCCTGCAATCGCTAGCTTTCTGGCCTCTTCTGCCTTCTTGCTATTGCCTCCGATTGCCTGCGACTCTTCTTTTGTCTGCTTGATTTTCCGATCTTGAATTTCAACAATCTGCGCATCAATCTCTGCTAGGCGCGTATCGAATACGGCTCGCTCTTTGGCCGACAGAATGGTGCGCTTGTTCGCCATAGCTAGCGAGTCTTCAAGGCGGGCGCGATCAGCTACTAGCTGGTTTAGCTTTTCGAGGTCGGTGAAGTCGCCAGCGGTAAACCTGATACCCTTGGCAAGCAAGTCAATAAGGCGGGCGAAGTTGGTAGATGCTCCGATTGTCTTGTCTAGCTCGGCAATCGAGTTTCCTAGATCGGTGCGTAGCGACTCAGCGGCCTGACCGACTGTTCGCGGTATCTTTGCAAACTCGCGGTCTACCATCGCGCCGCGCTCTTGTAGAGCCTGCAATACTTTTTCTGCGGTCAACCCGCCGTCAAGCATGACCTGGCGCAGTTCGCCAAACGGGATGCCAAGCCCGGCTGCAATCTCCCGAGCGAGCATAGGCATGTTTTCAAGAATGCTATTAAACTCTTCGGCGCGAACTACGCCGCCGGAAATTGCCTGCCCTAGCTGTCGAAGCGCGTTTGACATTTCATCGGCTGAACTGCCGCCCACGGTGCCAATCTTTTGCAGCGTCTCCGTCAGGCGAAGGACTTGATTATTGTTTCCGCCAAGGTCTTTCAGGGTTAGATTTAGCGACTCCCACAGCTTAACCGTGTCACCAAGCGATGCCCCGGTACGGCGCGCAATGTCTGACAGTCGAGCGTAGGTTATTACGGCATCGTCAGTGCTTTCAGATAGTCGAGTGATGCGCGATTGCATCAAAACGAACTCTTCAGATAGACGCTGAATGGCCATAAGCGTGCTGACAGTCACCATGCCGGCAAGCGCAATGCCCATCTTGTCTGCGGACTTTGTTAGCTTTCCAGTGCTGGTTTCTGTCTTAACTGCGGACTGGTTTAGCTTGTCGAGTTCGACCTTTGCTACGCGAGCCTGTAGGGCGTCAACCGCGATTTGTAGCCGTGCAATTTCCAACCCTACCTCCTGCGCCGTAGCGCTTGCCTAACATCTGCGGCTACCTTGTCGCGGTCAATCTTTACAGGCGCATATGGCGCTGCTGCTGTCTTGTCGCGGTATTCATTCATGGCCGCCGCGTATGTGCGCGATATCTCCATGACTGCGTTTGATTCCCATGGCGTCAACTGCGTGCGCTTTACGTCGCACCATGCTTGAACGTCTCGCCATGTCGTTCCACTAATCCCAATATCAAGCGCTATATCTAAGACGTATTCGGCGCCACTTACTGACGGCAGCTTTGCATCTGTACCTTGCTGCTGACCTCGCGTCTGCTTAGCCTTAGCGCTTGTCTTTGTGTGTAGCCAGCCCAGCTGCTTTGCGTATAACCGCAGAGCCTCTAGGCTTTCGGCAAAAAATTGGCACGCTGATTCAGGAAGTTCAGAGCTGTTTCATACACGCCAGGCGCTAGGCTATAAAGCTGTGCGGCGTCTGTGATTGCCTTTCCGTCAAGCTCAATTCCGCGAATCTCTTTGGTCATCGCAACTGTGCGATCAAATGCGCGCTTTTCGATATCAGCAATACTGTCTTGCTTGTCTTTGTCGCGGGTTCGCTCAAACTCATGAATCATGGCTTTGAACTTTGCAGAATCCCGACCGTAGATGTCGATCTCTGCGTCTTCAATCTTTAGCGTTGCCCAATCGGCGACGATGTGTTGCTTTAAATCCATGACGCTAACTCCAATAAGCAGCCCCCATCGCTGGGGGCTATAGATCACATCTCGATAAGGCGAGCAACAAGGCCGACGCCAAGCGTTACCGTAATAGTACCCTTCAAGTATTCGCTGATGCTATCAAGCGGCAAGTTGTAGCTTGCGCCGGCAGCAATAGACGGGAAGGTATACCCGGCAGTCAGCGAAACGGTGCCATAGCCAGGCAGGCTTGCAGTGGTAGCGGAGGCGCCCTTGATATTTGGCGTGAGCGCGCCGCCGGTTGGGTTGCGCAGCTCAAGGATTGCGCCCTTGTTGTAAACCAAGGTATCGCTTGCGGTAAGCGTGGTTTCTACTACTACGCGAGCGCCTGAGCCTTGCATCGAGGTAGGTGAGATAACGGCCATGGATTATGCCTCCACTACGCCGCGATAGTCGCGACGGAAATTAATTGTAGCCATGCGCACGGTGTTGGAGTCGCCACCTTGACCAGCGAAGCCGGTGACAAGCGCCTGGAAGTAGTCAATCTCGCCGTTGTTGTAGACGACCTTAAATGCGTATTGGTTGTCAGACTGGAGCGCGGCTTTCAGAAGTGTTTGGCCGGCGTCTGAGCGAACCACGACGACTTCCATTTCCTCTTCGTCTTGGTCGCTGGTGCCTTTCAGGTGCTTAGTGGCGCGAACGCCGAGCACGGTGTAAGACACATCTTCAAATTTGGAGCCGCCGTTACCTGGGGCGCTGGAGATTTCACCGATAGCGGTGTAAGTCAGCGCGCCGAAACCGGAGCTATCGTAAGTTGCTGGATTGCCGGCAGATACGCTGATTTGCGTCCCGGCAAAAGTAACAGAAGTAGGCATGGGTTAAATCCTCTAGCGCTAGTGGGTGCATGCATATGCGTGAGGATTATGGCATAGATCGTGCTAAGGAAAAAGGCGTGCCAATTATGTTGGCGCGAAGCTGCGGTAGTTAATACTAACCGCCATCCGATACCACCCATCAACCGGCCCAAGGTTAGCGACTGACACCGTGCCAAGCTCGACATTAGCCAGCACAATCCCGCGCTTGAAGTGCGCCCGGATTGCATCTGCCTTGGCCTGCGCAGCTCCTGCACCTGAGTTGATCGGGTAATTCAGATCAATCTGAAACACGCCGGCCATCTCGTCAGAGTCGCGGATTGATAGCGGCGCAGATGTTGCAGGGATTACGAATACAGACGCCCATGCAACGGATGGCGCAGGCTTGGTAAACGTGGCGTTCGGATATGCCGTCAGCGCATCAGTGAAGAACGCGCCGGATCGGTAGCGGGCGATTAGTGCGGACGGGATGCTGTTGAAGCTCATATCAAGCCCTTCTGTTTTGCCAGGTTGCGAGCAATGCGCCCAATTCTATTGCGCACGCGCGTCACGTTCTTTCTGACCATTCCGTATGGCGCTTGCACGCTGTAGCCATCGCGCGTGGTCTTGTTTGTTGCGCCTTCGCCGCGACCATATCCGCCAAACTCCAATGCCCATATATACGGCAAGTTATTTGACAGCCAAATGATCCCGCCAGTCTTGAATCCGGCCACTGTCGTTTCTAGCTTCGACACTGCGCCGGCCTCATTGTCAAAAGACTGAGTTTCAATCGGCTGATCTAGTGACGCCTGCCAGTTGCCGCGCGCTCGCCCTGTATCTACAGGAGTATCTTTGATAATGCTGCCGTACAACTCAAGCGCGATTGCTCGGCCTGTCTCGTCAAGCGTGGCGTCTACCTTTTCGGCATAGAGCGCCACTGATTGCGCGAACGATAGGCGGGCCACTACCTGCGCCCCTGCAACTCATACAGCAACGGAGTGCCGGCAGGATTCAGCGCCTTAACCGCCTGCACCGCATACACCGTCGCGCCGTCGATAATCTGAGCGCCGGCAGTTGGATCTGGAGCGGTTCCGACTGACACGAGGATTTTCTTGTCGTCGGTCTGGACGAGTGTGCCGGACTCTGTGACGCGGCCTTGATAGTTTCCGATAACGCCGCTGACAGCGTGGTCGGCGTAGATCGGCACGTTCGTTTGGGTGTCAGGATCGTATGCGGCGCCCGTCTGGATTCGCAGAGTCAGAGGCTTGCCGAACTGAGCCAGCAAGCGGGTCGCGGTTGATTGGAGGCCGCTGTAGAAGTCAGACATTATCGGCAGCCTTTATCTCTTCTAGCTTTTTATCTCTAGCCACTACCGCGCCCTCGAATGTTTTGAATGTTCCGACATGGTAGTCAATTCCATTTCTTCTGAACTTTACACAAAAAGATCCATTTCTTGCAGGGTAAATATAACCGTTTTTTGTCAGCCCTGACTCAAATCGCTTGTTAAACGATCCTCTTACTTTCTCCAAGTGACCATCTTCTGCCCACATTTTTTTACTTGTTGTCTTTTTGTGGGCGCGCCTTTCTTCTGTTCTGTTTGCGGCTGCGCTAGCAGCAGTCCGCCTTTTTTGCATATCCAAATCTTTAGATGCTAGTCGGATAGCCAGTATCCTTTTTTCCTCAATTTCTGGATTTTCCCTAATCAACTTTAGATTTGCTGCTGCGCGTGCTCGATTTTCAGGGCTGGAGTAGAACGCAGAAAGAGATTTGCTGATCTTTGATGCCGCCGACGTTTCGCTATACCTGTTTGCTAGCATTTCGCCTCTCTTTTGCTTTTGCTCTGGCCTTGCCATTGTCGCCTTTAGTGTTTTCGCCCTTCTACGAATAACGCTTTCAGGCATGCGGGTTAGCCCAACTCCTCCGCCAATCATGTTGTATCCATTCGGCATCATTGTGCCAAATGTCTTTATTGCAGAATCCTCAATGCCAAAGCAGTAGTCCTCAGTTCCTACCATCAGTGTGCGAACCTGCATTCTTTCTGCGCCATACTTCCTTATTGCTGCATGCAGAATGCTATTTGTTCTTGATGCTTTCGCGTTTCCTACATGCTCTGAAAACCTAGACTCTGCGTCTCTCGATGAATAGCCTATATACGATCTGCCAGATGGTGCCGTGATCATATATAGGCAAGCCATTAGATTCTCCTAACTTCAAAATTCAAACCGCCACCTGATTTCATAAGCGGCTTTAAAAGACCATTTGCAGCCGTGAATATTGGCTGCGAATTATTATACCCTGGATGATAGGAAACTTCCACAACGTCAACCTTTTCACGGATTACACTGCCTTTTGCACCGGCCTCTACAGTCGGCAACAACGCCACGCCAGCATCGGCATCCAGCGCAAGCCTGCACTGCGCATCTTTCAAGCTCTGCGGAATAGCGTCATCAGCAAGCGCTGTGCCGTACACATAAACGCCAGTGCGCGGCCATGCGAGCGGCTGTGTCTGGCTGGTTCGCTCGCCTTGCCAGCGGTCTTCTAGGGTGGCTAGGTAGTCCATTGCCTTTGTAAGCAAGGTTGATGGCGTGCCCGCAATATCAATCTCGCGCGCAGACGCATAGGCCGATAATTCGGCTTCTGACGCATAGGTATTGGTACCAACGACGAGTGCCATTAACGCTCCTTAATCTTGAGATAGACGCTACGCTGCGCAACTCGACCTTGCGCCGTGGTAATCGCGCACGACAGAGTGGCGGTCGAACCGGAGACGCCGCCAGACACAAACGCAGTGGCTAGCGTTGTCGTATTGCTAACCGTTCCGAGAGTTGCGCCAACAGCAGCAAACACAACCGATGCGATTGTGTCGGATGTTGGCGACAGGTAATCGGACCAGTTAAACGAGTAGTCAAGATTCTCGTCAGGGTCTTTGATAATCGTCGCCTTTCCGGTCGCGTCGATTGTGTACGTCTCGGTCATGGCGTGATGGCCCTATTCTGCGATGGAACAATTATTGCACGATCTTGTGCGGTTGGCGATATAGCCCTTATCTGGGCTTCTATCGTGGTCGTGCGCCTCTGCTGCGATACGGTAAATGAGCGAGCTTGCCAGGATACTGATATAGACCGATCCTGAGTCTCGACTAGATACGTCCTAAAAGTAGAAGGCTCAAGCGGCTCCACTAATATTGATGCCGAATAGACTGAATCAGGCTGCTCGGTAAGCGCCTGGCCGGCAAGAACCGGAATAGACGCATCAGCCGCTAGTAGGTCGGCAGAATCAGCAGATGCCAGCTCGCAAAGGATTTGAACCACGGAACCAGATATGAATAGATCTGCGGACTCGGCAAGTGATCCATATGCGTATATGTTTGAGATTGCGCCAGCATCCAGCGAGTCGCCATGCTCAGTTGCGGTCATTGATGCTGACGAGATAACTCCGACAAGCGCCGACAGTGTGTCGCCTTGCTCGTTTATCGTAGCGTTCGCGTTTATGCCAGGGCTTTGTGCCTGAGTCGAGGCGATTAATGTGTCGGCGGCTCCTGGCATTGACGCTGCAACCTGTACCGATACCGAGCCACCACCCGCTACCGTATTCACAGCCTCGACAATTCCGGCATCAGCAGAAACAGCAACCGTACCCGAACTTGTCACCAGTTGGGCGGATTCTGCTAGGGTGGCCTGCGCGGATACAGGAACAACAACGGCAGACGATACCGTTTGCGCGGCTTCAGTGATCGCAGCAGACGCCGATAACGCAACGACTGACTGAGCGACTGCCGTTTGCGGCGCATCAGTGATAGACGCGCTTACAGTTACGCCGCCAGGCTCTTCCTGCTGCGCAAAGTACTCAGCAGGAAGGACTAACGCGCCTCGCCATCCGTAACGCTGGCCCGGTATACCGACTAGGCTAGGCATGGCTTAGCCGTGCGCGATTTTGCCGCCGCCGCGAACGGTGCCGGAGCTGGTTGTGCTGGTGAGCACGACAGGGAATAGGCACGAACCATTCAGGATCTCAGGCAAGCCCAATGCCGCCCAGTCAGCAGTAACCTTATAGTTTGCGATTGGCGTACCGATGGCCAGTCGAGGGCGGGTAGCTGTAACGCCGAAACTGCCAGCGGTTGCGGTGGTAGCGGATAGCGTAACAGTGGTGATTGCGCGGATGTACTTTCCAGCGCCAGCGGCGGGAATAAGCCCATTGAGCGGGATCATCAGGCTAGCCGGACGAGTTGCGGCAAGTGCCACCGACAGCGTGCCAGTGGTTGCGTCGTTATAGGTGACGGCCACGGTAGCCGTTACAGCCGTCGCGCCGGTAGCTGTGTACCACTCAAGCCACCACTGGATATCGCTGTAGTTTGCATCCCCGATACGTTCGGCTAGGTTGTCACTAGACAGTGCAGAAAAGTCGATCCCGACAGTTTGCGCAGTCGTTAGGGTTCCGTTTAGTCCGCCCATGTGCGCAAGTCGGTCGTGCATCTCGACTGTCATTGCCGCGTTGCCAGTGGCGGCCTCAAAGTAGGCGCCATAACTAGTGGCTGGTAGCGTCTGCTGGGTAAATCCTACCGCGCCAGTCAGTGCGTTATTGCACACGGCAGCAGCGCCAGGAATTGCGCCCTGCCCAGGCTGCCCAGTAGCGCGCCACAAGCTAACGAACGTGCCAGCGGCCTGAGACGCAATAGACGCCTTATCCAGAACGATGCGGCTGGAGTTATTGCCTAGCGCGTTAACGATCCCGTCTAGCGTAGAGATAGCCATTAGGTGTTGGCCGAGTTAAGGGTGAATGTATTCACCGTTACCGCCTGGCCTGAGGTGATTGTGCCGTCTACCGGAATATCACCAGTGCCTACGCCTGACGTTCCTTGGAGGTGGCAGGTTGTGCCGGCGCTATCCATGATGCACGCATAGCCAGGGGTTGCGCCCGCGCCTGCTACTGCTGTTCCGGACCATGTGCCGAGCTTTGTTTTGGATCCAGCAGAGGCCGGATTCATCCAGTCAGCCGGCAATGCCATTTCTACCAGCAGCGTTCCTGTGCGAGCAGCCGCGCAGTTAGCCGGAGCAGCGCCAGTGTAGAAACGCAGTTTCGCAGACGCGCCAGAGGCTGTTTCTACAGCGTCAAGTCGCGCGTTGTTGACCGTTACAGAGTATTGAAGCGCCATGATATACCCCTATGATGATGCAAATATTGTACCGCTTTTGCAGATTGCAAGCAAAAGAAAGCCCGCGGCTAGGCTGGCTTATGCAGCAGCTCGTCAAACCAGCTTGAAAAATAGTCCCTAGCCATTTTGTCACCTCACAAAAAAGCCCCTTATTCGGGGGCTTTGTCTTTGCTTGCTGGCCGGCCTTGCTTGCCTCGGAATCCCGAAGCCTTCATTGCCTCACCAACCTTATCGTCTACATCAACCTCGCCACATTCCGGAACCTGAACCAGCACCCCGAGAAAGTGGTAGAGGCCGGGAGTACCGACCACTACCATAACGCCCCCTTAGCCGATGTTAAACAGGCGGCCCATGTGGGTTTTAGACTGGCGTACTTCCATTGCGAAGTCACCGATCACCCGCACACGCTGACCATCCTGGCCATTTTGGGTGGCGTCCTTGGTGCGCCATGCGCCGCTGTCTTCTGCGTTACCGCTAGCCATCGGAACCACGTTGATCATGCCGCTATCGAAGATCACCAGTTCGCCGTCGGCCAGGTTGGTATCGATAACGATACGGTTTACGTTGCCAACCAGCGGCAAGTCGGACGGCAGTTGCAGCACGCTACCTTCATCGGCGGACCAGTCTGCCAGGCGCTGGCTGTCGTAGTTGGCGCCAACCAGGGCGGACAACTTGCGAGCCTGCTTGATACCAACGGCGATGGTGTTAGCCATGCCACCACGGGTCACGATCTCGGCGTTGATGGCGTTGATAGCGTCCAGGGTCAGCACGGCAGATGAGTTATCGACCTTGATAGCGCCGACCTGATCAAGGTAGTAGCGCAGGCCGCCAGTGTAGGTGACGGTGCTGCTACCAACGGTAGCAGTTGCCTTGCGACCACGGACCAGCGCGCGGTTCATCTGGGTGGTCAGCTGGCGGATGCGCTCTGACAACTGGAAGGCGATATCGTTGGTGCCGCCAAACTGCAATGTGGCCAGCGCGCGACGGGAGAACTCAACAGCGGTATCCATGGTCTGGAAGAAGTTTTCCACCGGGTCAGGCTGGAAAATACCATCGTTCTGCGCCAGGCTGTTTTCTTCGCGACCAACCGAGTCGATAACCAGAACCTGGCCAGATGTCAGCGCAGCAGCAGTGGTGCCACCAAAACCACGGGTCACGGTCAGGTCGTTAGCGACAACGGCAGTAACCAGCAGCACTTCGTCAGAACCGACAGGGCCAAGCGTCATGCCTGGGCGGAACTTGGTGCCGTCAACCACGGGCACGGTGGTAGCGCCAACCAATACGGCGCCAGTAGTTGGCGAGCTGGTAGCATCAACGCGCATATCCAGCCACGACATTTTATAGCCGTCGTAAGGAGTGCGAGGAGTGCCGAAAGATACGGTTTGCAAGATACCGGTACGGTTCGAGCGGGCAATGTCGAAAGCCTCGTTGATGATCTTGTCATTCAACAGGGCGCTAAGGTTGCCAGAGAGTTGTTCGTTAGCCATTGGTGCCACCTATATTATGGAAGTTGTGCTTTTAAGAAGCCTGCAAGGTCGCCGCGTTTTTTGGCTGCCTCGGCTTTTTCGTTGCCTTGCTCAGCAGCACCGCCGCCTGTCTTGCTACCGGGAGCACCGCCGCCCGAGGATTGATTGCCTTTGCGCAGGGCTTCAAAGTCGCCCGTTGCAAACATCTCTTTGATCACGTCATCAGCGGACTTGCCGCCCTTGCCGATCACGCCTGCTTCGCTGTATTCCAACTGGTCACGAATAAACCGCGCCATGATCTTCGCATTGGCCGGGCTGTTCGCCTCAGTCAGTGCGGCTTGCATCGCGGCACTATCAAGCGCCTGATTTGCAATGCTGCCTTTAAGCTCAACCAAGGCCTTGCGCTCTGTTTCCGCTTCTGCCTTGTACCGCTCGGCAAGGGTCTTGTATTCGCCTTGCTCGTGCTGCCGTGCAATCTCTGCGTCCTGCTGGGCCTTCTCCAGTTCTGCGGCCTTCTGTTTCGCAGTCTTGGTTTCTTCCAGCAGCTTTGAATGATGCCCTTTAAGGCGCTCGTTCTCGGCTAGCAGTGCTGCCACGTCAACTTCTGGAGCGGTTGTCTCGGTTGCGTCAGTCACAGACTGATCCTCATTGAATAGGCCACTGGCCGGTTATGCAAAGGATATGCCAGTCTGTTAATGGTTGCAAGTCTCGTGCCATCTTGAATTTCAGGCAAGAAAAAGCCCGCTGAGATAGCGGGCTGATCACTGAATGCACTGACCGTTAAGAAAATATCACGAACGTAGTCAATTCATCATCCTTTTTAAAATCTATCGCCGGCCGATCCCAGCCTTTCTGGCGATACTTGATTTGCTCGCCTTTCGGTGGCTGCGGGATGGTGAAGGTTTTTTGCTTGTTCATTTTCTGTATCCGGCTGTCTGTGTATGGCTTCATTATATACGCGACACTATACACGTCAACATTATTTTAACGTCATGCCTTCAAGCGCCGTTAACTGAGCAAGCGAGATCGTCTTGCCTTGGTCGTCGGTGAACTTATCGACATTCATCCCGCCGCGAAACAATTTGGCGCGCTCAGGGCCGAGCACTTCGTTCTGAAATTCGTCTGACTGTTTTCCGAGCCATGCGTTGTATGTGGTTTGCGAGCTAACTGGTCCGCCCATGCTTGCGCGGGTAGATCCTTCGCGTAGCGCTGCAAAACGATCATCAACGACAGGAATCCGCACGGATCGGCAGTTATAGTGGGCTGGTGGCATAGGTCCATCGCCAACATGGTAGATATTGCCGTCATATCCCATGCAGACAAACGTGGTTCGCCCATCGAGAACGCTTGTCCATTCCTCGCCTTTTAGCACGTCGGCGTTTTGCTTGTACGTCTCACTTCTCGCCACAGCCCCGACGTGGTTCGCCATTGTCCGCACAACGGCATCGGCCTGCTGCTTGCTGCGGCTGCTAACCATGCCCATTATTTCGCGAGTTATCTCTGGCGTAGTCTTGCCGCCAGCTATTCCGGCCTGGACGGCAGTCATAACCTCGCGCGAGGTTCCTGACGCGAACAAGTCAAACATCCCGGCAGCGTTGGTGTTGATTATTTTTTTGCCGCTGACAAGAACAATTGGCGCATTGATTGCGCTAGCGATGATAGGTGCCGTATTTAGCCCAGCTAGCTGTACGCTAACAGCTCCGTCCAATGCCTTAAACGCAAACTGAGCCTCATATTCTGCCATCTTGCGCAGGTCTGGAACCGTTTGCCCCGCCATCGCCACGCCGGCACGGTTCGTGATGTTGTTGACCTCTAATTCAAGCGCGGTAAGCCTGGCCGCCTGGAAGGAGGTCATATCTGTGCGCAGTAGCTCGGCGCGCAAGTCTTTCGCCATCTTTCTCAGGATCGGCAGGTTTGCGCGAACAAGACTTCCGCTATATCTCTGCAAAAAAATCTGATGCCGAGTAAATACGTCAGTCAGATAACCGTTAGCACTCATACAACAGGCGCCAACGGCTCAACATCACCAAGCTCTGCGTCTAACTCCTCATCGGTGCGGTTCTGCGCAATCAAGCCGCCACCTCGCAGCTTGGAGCGCACGTCTTGCACTGCGATCACTTGACGGTCAAGCAATTGGATCATCGCCATGATGGTCTGTGCGTCGAGGTTGTCCGGGTAGAATTGCTGATTCAGTTGGTATTTCACGGCGTCGGGGTTGCCGCCCATGAATCGCGCCATGTCTTCAAGCGCGGCTTCCAACCCCTCGCTGACGTTGCCGACTGCGGTAGATAGCGAACTGGCCTTACCGCTTGCATCAATGCGCGCGGCCTCTGCGGTTTCGTTGCTGGTCGCGTCGGTGATTAGGTGCGCACCTACTGCGATCATTTGAGATTCGAGTGTGCGCAGTTTCTCTTCTACGGCGCTCGCTGGGTTTAGCTGCAACAGGTTGGCGGCGCCAGAATCCCCCAAGAATAGGCCTTGATCCGCGCCCACGGTGATGCCTTGCGGGTTGGCCTCTTTCCACTGCTCATTGCTCATAGTGGAGCTGATAACCAGCGTGCCGCCGCTATGAATGTGCAGGTTCTTAGCCGAGTCCGCAGACATCTGATAATGCGCAGTGTTCAGGTCAACGATGCCGCTAATCAGAGCCTGATCAACCTCGGGGCTGTTCGTGGTCGCCCCGATAATGTGAAACGGAATGTGATCCCATGGCGCGCCGTTAGACTGGCGCGGCGTGATCACTTCGCCAATTTGCTCTTCTTTCTCGT
>OFSF01000083.1_pt1 | contig 41081 bp, 41 predicted proteins | sample 1543271 | NCBI WGS metagenome assembly OFSF01 (sample SAMN07774227, study PRJEB24372) | wastewater metagenome | isolation source: Exp Tend VB 100WW | collected 2016-02
TTTATTATTTTTTCAGTTGTAATACAAAACGTAGTACAAAACTAAGCGAAGGTGCTTAGTTCGAATAAGCAAGACCACCCCAAGTGGTATGATCCTCCATGTTTCCAAGGAGGTTGGACTGTACCTTAAGCATTCTCAGGTTGATTAGACCTTCAACGAATACCGATGCCTTTGCAGTCTCTGAAACGGTTTCATAGCCTATCATAGCGGCCTTAGAAACTCGTCGGCGGATTGCCCAATCCTTTGCGTTTTTACTATATCCGAGGTCATTACCCTGGATGTCTCTTACTGTTTCCAGTAAGAGGTAGTAGCAAAGGCTGTAAGGGGTTTCCCGCAACCAGGTCATCTTGCGGCGCTGGATCTCTCCAACACCACTAGCTAGTCATACTGTTTGTCCCTGCTTGTTGGCAGGGCAGCTAGCTCTTGAGCACAGGTGATTTGCTAATGCAAATCCGTAGAACACCATCGCCATATAGGTGTTCAATACGAAGTTAATGCCCGACATAATACGAAGAACGTTGTAGTTGGTGGCGTACACGCGAACAGTCGACGACAGGTTGGTGCCGACGGCGTTGTTCGAGACAGTCAACAGCAGCGTGGTGTTGTCAATGCGCGACAAGTTGCACGTTCCCGATGGCTGGTGCTGCTCTGGCTGGAGGGCAAACGAGTACACGTTGATGCCGACCGCTGGGATGTTGGTGTGGTGCTGGTATGGCTGAACCAAGTTGAAGTAGTTGCCATCGCGAACCTGGAAGCGGTCGTGGCCGTTGAGCTGGAGAAGCGCGGTAACGACTGGGTTCTTGCCGGCCATGCCCTCGACGCGAGTGACCGAGTAACCAGACTCGAGCACGGAGCGGTCCCACCAGTCCGAGTAGTTGAATGGCTGCTGACCCTTCCACGCGTTGATGACGTTGTCGTCGCACGACACGTACGAGTCGCGCTGGACGACCCAGACGAGCTCCTTGCATGGGTGGTTGAAGTTGAGCTTGAGCTTGTTGGCCGACGAGGTGATCGACTCGCCACCAGTGAACTGGAGGACATCGATGAGGTACTCGTGAGAGACCTGGGCGAACTTGCGGCGCTCATCCGTGTCGAGGTAGATGTAGTCGACGTAGAGAGAGGCAGCGGCGAGACCGCACTGGCCGACACGGTTGCGCACGGCGTGGGGGTCCGAGGAGTTCGAGTAGTCGAAGCAGAGGTTGTTCAGGGTGTTGAACTCGAGGTTGATGCGGACCTCGTGGTACTGCAGGGCAATCAGGGGCAGAGCCAGACCTGGGTTGCGGCAGAACCAGAACTGCAGTGGGATGTACAGGGTGTACATGGGGGCGCACGAGGTGATGACCTCGGACGTCAGTGGCTCACCACCATAGCAGTCGTTGTCGCACGACGAGCCACCCTGGTAGATGAGGTTGGTGAGCTCTGGGACGTTGCCGACCATCTTGGCATAACCAGCCTGCTTGCCGGCCTCCTGAGTGAGCTCGTTCCAAATGTGAAGCCAGTCACCGTAGTGCTTGTCGATGCGCTGACCACCGATCTCAATCTCAACGTAGTCGATGAGGTTGTGACCGATCCAGTTGAGCCAACGGAACTGAGCGCCAGAGCCGTCGGTCGACTGGAGGGCAACCTGAGGGAGGGTCGCCTGGAGGTACATGCGGTGGATGAGATCACCGTTGCGCTGGATCGTGCAGGTGACCTTCTTGCCGAAGTTGGGAGCACCGTTGAAGGGGTTCTCAATCGACTCCATCGCGAAGTTGGTGTGGCGGCGATACACCACCTTGAAAAACGTGATTTGTGGGTTGCCGGTCAGGTATACGTCCTGGGCACCGTAAGCTACAAGTTGCATCAGACCGCCCCCTGTCATTCTAGTTTTATACTTAGAGAATACAAAAAAATTTTGGGAAAACACATCTTTTCAAAAAATAGCCGGGGAGTTTTAATCGATTCATTTTCCATTTAAATTTACAGTATTAATAGAACTCATACTTATTATATTAAAATGTAAATTATTGTAAAATTTGACTATTTAATAATAGCAGTTATAATATAGAAATGACGGAAGAGAAAACAAAATATATCCGTAAGAAGTGTGAACATAATCGATATTCCTTTCAATGCAAAGACTGCAATGGTTCTTGTATTTGTCCTCATGGAAAACATAAAAATACATGTAAAGAATGTGGTGGATCAAATATTTGTAGCCATGAAAGAATTAAATATCAGTGTAAAGATTGTCATGGTGCAAACATATGCGATCATAACAAGCGTCGGAGTAGATGTGTGGAATGCAAAGGTGGGAGTATATGCCCTCATGAAAAAATAAAAAGTAGGTGTAAAGATTGTAATGGGAATGACCTATGTGAACACAAAAAACGAAAAGAATATTGTTCAGAGTGTCAAGGAAGTAGCATATGTCCTCACCAACTACGAAAGAGTCGCTGCGTAGAATGTGGAGGAACCGAATTGTGTATTCATGGTAATAATAAGTATATTTGTGTAGAATGTGGTGGTAAACATATATGCGAACATAATAAGATCAGAATTCAATGTACAGAATGCAAAGGACGTCTTGTGTGCGAACATGGAAAAAGAAAATCTGTCTGTCCAGATTGTGATGGAAGTTATGTATGCCCTCATGAGAAACAGAAGAATCAATGTATCATCTGCACACCTTCCAGTGGATGTCAGCATTGTCATATGATTTCTATCGTCGGATCCAAATGGAATCCTTATTGTTTTCGATGCTACTGTGTTCTGAACCCTGACGCTGTTATTCCGCGTAAATATAAGCTAAAAGAGCATCATGTGGTTGATTTTCTCAAAACGCATTTTCAAGAAACCTTGACTATGCGATTTGATAAAATTGTGGAAGGGGGGTGTTCCAGAAAAAGACCCGATGTCTTTATTGATTTCGGGTCTCATTGTCTTATTATTGAAGTGGATGAACATCAGCATGCATCGTATTCATGTGAAGAGAAACGCATGGTAGAATTGTATGAAGATGTAGGGTTTCGAAAGATCGTCTTTCTTCGATTTAATCCCGATCGATACAAGGATGGCAAAACAGTATATCCGTCGCCGTTTCGATATACTCGTGCAGGAATCCTCCATCTGGAAGAAACCGAATTTAGTAGACGAATGGATCATGTTGTCGAACGTATTCGTGAGAACCGTTCTGAGCCCATGGAGCAAATCACCGTGGAATATCTATTTTATGGATTGTAAGACATCAACCGTACGCTTTTTTAATAGGATTCAAACGCACCATCAAAGGAGGGTTTAAAACCACACCACCCATACCGTATAAGTACGTGGAAGGTAGATGAGTGAAAGTGCATTTTTTAAAGTAAAAAGTACAAAGCGTTCTAATCCCGAAGCCCGCACTACACTGGATGCGATTCATAATAAAAAGATACAAACCATGATGGAAGAGAAACAACAAGTCCAGAAATACAAGGAAGAAATCGAGGCGTTCGAAACGAAAATCAGTGCAACCACCTCGGACATGGAATCATGGCGATGGGAACGAGAGATCGACTCGCTGAAAAAAAAGATCAAATCGATTGAAGACGGATCCGAACTGATGGATTATTATCTTCGAACGGGTGATATCTTATATCATTATTATGATATTCAAGAGCAAATTCAGAGAGGAACCGCCACCTTTGCCAATAACAAGGCGAAACCAGGATCCATTTTGGCGATTTTGGAAGAAGTTGCACAAGAAGAGGGAAACGAATCAGGAAATGCGGTGGTCGACCCATCGGTGGGTGGATCCGAAAAGAAGAGTTTTCAGAGAAATCAATTGTTGAACGATTATTTACAAATGGAGGATCCTGCGATGGGACGTAATAGTGTAGAAGAGTACGATGATCCGTGGACAATCTGTGAGCGGTGCAGCAGTGAAATGACGATGTGTTTGAACGAGGCGAATCTCACGTGTCCCAAGTGCGGACACCAGGAATTCATTTTGATTGACAGTGATAAACCCTCGTACAAGGATCCGCCTCGTGAGGTATGTTATTATGCCTATAAGAAGATCAATCATTTCAATGAATGGTTGGCACAGTTCCAGGCCAAAGAAAGCACCGAAATTCCATCCGAAGTATATGATGAGATTCTTGTTCAGCTCAAGAAGGAGCGTATAACCAATATGGGATCCTTGAAACCAACCAAGTTGCGTGAGATTCTTCGAAAGATGAAGTGTTCCAAGTATTATGAGCATATTCCGCATATCATCAATCGTTTGAATGGTCAAAACGCACCGTTCATGTCCCGCGAAGACGAAGAGAAATTGCGTCATATGTTTCGCGAGATCCAGCCTTCGTTTAAAAAGCACTGTCCAAAGGGTCGCCGCAACTTCTTGTCTTATGGCTATGTTCTCTACAAATTCTGCGAGCTCTTGGAGATGGATGAGTATCTGGCATGTTTTCCTCTGTTGAAGAATCGTGATAAGTTATATTTACAGGATAAGACGTGGCAGCTCATCTGTCAGGACATGAGTTGGCAATACGTGAGAACGGTCTGAGTATCTGACCCATCATTGTATTAAAATTTCACATAAAATGTAAAATTTGATGCATATATACTTATTTATGAATAATATACAGCTAAAATATCAGTTTAAAGATTCCGGTACATAGTAGACTAGAACGATGGCGACCCGTTATCAAACAAGCAAGATCTATCGCTTATTATGTAAGGATGGTCATTATTACATAGGATCAACTACACAAGCCCTAAATGTTAGGCTGAATACACATAAGACTCTTTCAAAAAGTAAAAATGATCCAATCTATAAACATGGTAATCAAATTGGATGGGATAAGATTAAGATTGAACTTTTGGAGGAATATCCATGCACCTCTAAGGGGGAATTAAATGAAAAAGAAAAGGAATATCGTTCCCTTTCGAAATCTGACCCATTATGTTTAAATGATTCTTCTGATATCATTACTGTCGATCCAACGAATCATACAATTTATAGAACTGGTAAAATATACCGTCTTATATGCAATGATGGTGAATATTATATTGGTTCAACGGTTTCGAATCTATCAAGTTGTATTGCTAATCATAAGCAACGATCGATCAGTCATCCTACTGAATCTCCATACGATCATTTTATAAAGATTGGATGGGATAATGTTCATATCGAATTGATAGTGCATTATTCATGTTATTCCAAAGAGGAATTGGATAAACAAAAAGAAAAGATCATCGCTGCTTCATTGAATGATCGTTTATGTTTGAATCATATTGATACAAATGAAAATGATGATGTAAAAGATAGAGAAGAAGATGTGGAAAAAGACGTAAACGAAAGTGATGAAGAAGATATAAAAGAGGATAAAGACGAAGAATCAAAAGAACCAGAAATAATTGTTAATGTTCATAATAAATATAAAAATGGAAAAATATATAAATTATCATGCAATGATGGACACTATTACTATGGATCAACTACAACATCCCTTGAAAAAAGATTTATATGTCATAAGCATGCTATCAAAAACAATACACACGGAGGTCAGTACTTCTACTTCTCACTTATACAAATCGATGATATAATGATTGAATTGGTAGAAAATTATCAATGTCATACAAAAATGGAATTATTGCAAAAAGAAAATGAATATATTATTGCACATAAATCAGACCCTTTCTGTTTAAACACATACCAATCATTCCAATCAGAAGAGGATAAAAAAGAGTATGATAAACGATATCATGAAGCACATCCAGATAAAGCAAAAGAATACAATGAATCCCATCGTGAAGAAGCAACACAACGAACAAAAGAATATCGTATGAAGCACAAAGAGGATATATTGAGAAAAGAATCAGAATATCGTGAGGCTCATCGTCAACTTCTTTGTGAAAAACAGAAAGAATATGCAAAACGAAATCAGGATAAAGTTAAAGAGACACGAAAAAAAACATATGAAGCAAACAAAGAAAAATGTGCAGAATATACATCTCAATATCGTAAATTAAATCAAGAAAAAATTCAAGCAAAACAACGTGAATGGAACCAAAAAAAGAAAGAAGAAAATGCAGAACAGATCATGAAGGAAAGAGAAGAAAAACGAAATCGTCGCAAAGAACAAACGGAGGAGCGTCTCAAAAAGGATCAAGAAATACATCTATGTGAATGCGGCGGAACCTATCAGCTCTATCGCAAGAATCGTCATGATAATAATAAATTGCACCAGGCATATCTCACTGCAAAAATTGAACCCGTCGTGGTGAAATCATGAAGTCAGCCATGCATTCGTGTGAGGACCAGATCCACGAATGTTATCGTGAATTGCAAGCATCTAATCGAGAGAATACAGATCCAGTTTCTAAGACGGAACGAAAGAAAGCACTGAAATTGATTAAAGACGGACTACTTCTTCTTCAATCAAATCCATATATTCCTCCCAAATCATCTCGTTCATGTCCCACATGTTATTATCCCAGCTGTTCTCTCTATCGTGTCTATCTCCTCTTCCTGGTCATTGTTCTCTTGTATGCTGGACTTGCACCTCATCTAGCGGTATACACTTGTTCCTCTCTGATTCAGCATAATTACATGCATTTTGATTTCGTTAGCATTCCGTCTCTTATGAAGGGAGCGGTATGCATCGGATTGACGTATGCGTCCTATCTGCGATATCAGCCTGTTATCATGCTCGTACATGACGCACAAAGCCCTTCCGAATTTGGATCGAATGTATACCATGCCATGGTGAATTCGGGTTGGCACAGTGGAAATCATAGTATGACAGATATGTATCTGTATCAAGATATCATGATTATAGCCAACTATACAGGGTGGGCAGTGGACATGGCATGGTACGCCTGTACGCATTCTGCGGCAGATTCTACACGGGGCGTTGTAAAATGGCTCAATAAGAAAACGCAAATCATTGTCGCTCTTCGTGATGCCTTTATTGAATTACCTGTTATCAAACAGGTTAGAGAAGCGGTGAAAGCAGTGGAGGATACTGTTGATCACTATGTTATACATCCCATTCGTGAGAAGATCAAAGAAGGGGCTCAATGTTTGATGGACCGCCTTTCTTACTTTGGTAAACGACTGATCCAATGGTCGAAACGATCAGAAATCGGGGAGCAACCCAAGAGCATCGAAGATTCAAAATAAAATCAGCGGTCCATACAAAGATGGCGAGTATCGGTGCAGAGTTCATGTACCATCTCGTGGTCAATAATATTGCACCTATCATGGCATCCAGTGTAGCAGGAATCTACACGGGTTATTTTTCAGGAAGAAACGCCCCGACCCCGACGCTGGTTCGGTCGGATATCGATGATGAGCGTGAATTGGATCTGCTTCAGATGGATCGAATGCTGAAATGGATGAATCTGATTTTTGAGGAAAAGTTTCATCCTGTAGAAGATACAACCCCTTTGGATAACGAAGAAACTCATAAAGCGTATAAGAAAGAACTGTATAGCATTTATGTTACGATATGTTCTGATTTCAAGCAGTACCAGAACTGGAAACAATACAATTCGAATATCTGGGTGTTTTCCTCGTATCGGAACAAAAACACGAAGGCATTGGCTCGAAAAATTCTGGGGGATATCAAGTTGTTTCATGAAGGGCTAAAGATGTTCTCGATGTTTGAGAAACTTTAACGACGTGTACGTCTACGACCACCCTTTGATGCGGCTGCCGATGCGGCTTCACGTGCTTTTCTTGCCCTATTTATCCTAATAAATTCTTCCATAAATGGAGATCTTTCTGTCTGGACGGCTGCTTGCGCTGCCGATTCGCGCGCTTGTCTTGCCTTGTTTCTACGAATAAAATTCTCCATAAATGGAGATATTTTTGGCTGGGCGGCTGCCTGTGCTGCCTTTTTAAGAGGTCGCGCCAATGATTGTGAGACAGCATTAACCTGTGCGTACAATGGTTCTAGTTCTTTTTGCATCTCTTTCATTTGTTGTTCTAGAGATTTCTGTTTCTTCTCTAGTGATTTATGATTCTTTGCGGATTTACGGCATGCTGAAAATGCTCCTCCGCCACCTGACATGCGTTGTTTTCGTGTAGACCGTCTCATTCTACTACACAGTCATATAAAATTTGATATTCTCGTGGATTTTAAAATGAGACACCCATGCGATCTCATCTGCAATTCTTGGAACAATGTCTTTCTACGATGACGCACCTTCCCACGCGATTCGAATATTATTCCGCGATTCATTTATCAAAACTTCATCAAATTCGCTTTTATGCCTATCAGGATATTCCTGATAGCCATAAACGTTATGCCGGATTCCCTATCTTTGACAAAGGGGTAGATCTGATCGATGAAACGTTTCGCCATATCGTCCAAGTCAAATACTATGGTCCGAACCGTAAAATTGGGTATGGACACCTGGCGACGTTTCTGGGAACTCCTGTACTAGTCGGACGAAGATACTTGAATCTAACCCTGGTTCGGACCAATCATTCCAAACTCCATACCGATATTCAGCAAATTGTTCAGCGTGGGGATCTAACGGATGTTCCGCTATGTCCCTATGCATTCTTGAAGGCTCGATAAACGAGTTCTTTAACATAGTGTATAATAAAAATCCTATTTCAATATATGTAATAGGATTTGTATAATAAATTAGATTATGTTATAAGTTTAACGCATGGGGAAGCCGACCAGGTTGGCACCGAGACCGAAGCCGGCACCCTGACGTGCCGTAACACCGACGGAGGGCGAGACGGCATCAAGGATAGCGAAGACAACTGCGGCGAGAACAGCGAGAGTCGCGACCTCATCCAGTGGCAGCGCCTTCTTTGGGATAAAAATGGCCGCAGCCGCAATAACGAGACCCTCGATCAAGTACTTAATGATGCGATTGAGAATTTCAGCAAATCCGTAGCCCATCATGATTCTATACTCCATCTCAAGAAAAAAACTCGTCAGTCAATGCGGGTGCTATTCGCATCTATATGTTGGAGTTTAAAGCATCCCATCTTCAGGATGGGTAGAGATGAGTACCGATACCGTAATCGAGGATTTTTTGGACGAAGACACTGAGATTCCAGGCCAGCGCTACGTGCTGCTCAGTTTCCTCAGCCCGGAGAAAGTTCTTGATAAAAAGGAGCTCTTCTTCTTCCAAACGTTTCTCAAGACATACGAGATCGATTGGAAGATAAAGAATCTGGAGAAGTTTCTGGTAGACACCGTACAGAGTTTGAATGCAGATCTCGATCAGAAGGCGAGCGAGTTGGAGAAGAAGGAGCAGTTCGATCTTGCCGAGATTTGCCGTAAGAATCGTCTGCGTGTCGAGGATGTCCTGACGAACTACACCTCGTTTATCCAGAAGAGCCGTAGCGATCTGACCAAGACCAAAATTACCGAAGCCTATGATGATTTCATCTATGCGAATAAGTCCAAGCTGGAGGAGGAGTTCTATGCGAAGAACGAGTTCCGTACTTCGATGCGTGGTGTCAAGGTTCGCGGCGTCTATGGTAATCCAAAGGAGGCGGAGATCAAGGCCAAGAAGCTCCAAGGAAAGGATAAGTACCATAACATCTTTATGGGCGAGGTTGGTAAGTGGACGCCGTGGGATCCCTCTCCCAATGAGGTCAAGGATCAGGAGTACAACAATGATCAGCTCAACACGCTCATGAAGAAGTACAAGGAGAACGAGGATAGCCGTGAGCAGTTCTTTGATCAGCGTACGAAGGGTTCGAAGCAGGTGGTGGGTGCATCGACGTCGAGCTCGTCGAGCGAGTCGTTTGACAGCATGTTTGGTGCATCGGGTGATTTGGCGATTCAGCGTAAGGTGGAGAAGCCGGTTATGACCGTGGAAAAAGTCGTAGACGAGGTCTCGGATGAGAAGGAAGAGTCGAAGAACGAGGTTGTGACCCCACAGTAAACAAGTCGGTAGTTGTTAAAAAACAAAATAGAATATACAACGTATATTTCGTTTCGTTTATGAAAAATATCCCGTATCTGGAACAGCACCACCCACGTAAACGGGAACACAGCTTCGGGTCAGACCATCGCAACGGGTTCCTTCGGGGCATGGCTGTCCATTAGCCGAACGGCAAATATAATCCGTGTTGGGGTCGGGGCGATACATCGACTCCATAGATGACGCTCCCGATGGAACCTGAACAGCGTCTTGTGAGGCCGACTGAACAGACGCCTGTTGATTCTCAAATCCAGAAATGATATAATGAGGCTCCATACGATCAATGTAGCGAACGATCATCGGAAGGATTGCCACCGCCACGACAAGCAGCAAAAACATCGCGCCTAATCCCATTCCTTTGTGGTGAGCCATTTTCTAGCAAATGGTGAGGTTTTATTGCTGGATCAGGGCATCATCGGAAGATCGGAAAAGAGGGGCAAACGGGGAGCTACGTCGGACTTGCAATATCCATTGATACACCGTAGACCCGATGCACATGATGGTAAATCCACTCCACATCTTCCTGCATCCATGAATCCGTCAACTACATTAAATCTACGTACTGTATACAGAATCAATGCAATAGCAACTAGAAGGAGGAAGGTTCTACCTTTATTCATTCTATTATCGACCATTAAAATCTCTTATTGACATTGATGGCTGGACCTTTCAGGCGCTGTGCACTTTGTGGATTGAATTCTTCGCCGCCACCGTCCTGGTCCTTCATCCGCGCCATCATTTCGGATTGACGCCAGAGTTCGGGGGCACCCATTTTGAACTCACCGTGAATTTCCGCCTTGTACCAAAAGATCGTATCTTCCATTTTATTACTCTGCGTATTGTTATTAATGACCAAACATTCATAATTCTGCGTACATTGATCCATCATTTGACAGAAGAACTCAAAGGAGGGAAAGGCCGATCCGTAGTTTTGATAGAGACGTTGACGGTTATTCATGTAGGGCTCGCGAAGAATGAAGACATAATCAACATTGGTACGAAGAGCGGGCTGAATACCGAGAGGGAACTGCATGGTAATGATGAAAAACACTTTGAGCCAACGACCGTTCATGAAAAGATACTTGATGTTCTTGTCATGAGTCCATGAATCATCATACATACAGTCATCCAAAATCATAAATGCTCGAGGGTCAATATTCGAGGTTATGCCCTTTTCTTCGTCTTTTTGAATTTTCTGCATGACCAGCTTCTGTCGTCGGACAAAGTTGGAAAGAATGACAGGATTGTACTCGCCATGAATGAACATCGATGGAACGATCTTTTTAAAGAAACCGTTCGACTCTTCTGTTCCTGAAATGACACATCCCATTGGTAAATCTTTATGATGAAAGAGCAAATCTCGAACCAGAGTGGACTTACCGGTACGACGACGGCCAATAAATACGGCAACCGCATCCTGTGGAATGGATTTCATAACAAACTTCCGGAGATTGACATTCATACCGCCTTGTGATGCCATTCTATTTCTACTACCAACCCGTTATTTGTCGCGCGCTTTAGAAACACGTTTGGAAGTCTTCCAACCAAGAAGATGAGAGGAGTACTGAAGAAGCTTCAAAGAGATCCTTGCCGTGCGCATGAGATATCGGACAACGAACGTTCGTCCTTTTCAAACTATTCCCATCTTCAACGTTATTTTCCTGCCCTTGATCTATTTACCATACCTGATTCTGCACTCTCTCACAAGAACATGGAGCTTCCTACCCAGTACCAAATTGATCAATGGATTTCCTCTTCGAAGTCTCGGTTCTGGAATGCGACCCGCCGAGTACCTGGCTCGGACGAAAGCACCCCTTCGGAGACATGCGAAGTGTTTACCAAAGTGGTTCATTTATTGAATCCAATCGATATGATCAAGGAGAAATACGTATGCCCTGATCACCCACTTCTCCCACAAAGCGAGAAGACGTGGAAGAACACCTTGCTGAAACTACATAGTCATAACAACCAGGCCTACGTGGATGCCGTGGCAAACTTTGTACTCAGTCGGTTTCGTGAATTGGATCTGACGCCTCATTGTATTTTGTCGTATGGATCCTTAACAGGAATCAGTGAGAGTTATCAATTCAATATTTCAGGTGAATATGAAAGTTATCGCCAGTGCCGTTGGTTCTGGAAGGGTATGCAGTCGCATAGTGCACGCCTTACCGTTTCTCATCCCAAGATCGATCGAAAGGATATTCCACACTTTGACGAATTCTATCAAGAAATAACCACCTGCCCCTTTGATGATGACGACGAGTCTGATGTGGAGTTGGAGCTTCTTCCAGTAAACGAAGTAGTAGACAATAGCGACATTGAATCCGTGGAGTCATTTAGTTTTGATACGATTGAGGAATCGGCTGAAAATTCAACCAATATTTTTGAGATTAATAAGACCATTACTAAACGAACTTCCTTGAAACGTGGTTCTAGTCGATCATCTTCTGGATCCGATACAGGATCCCAATCAGGGTCTGAGTCTGGGTCTGATTATGGTTCTGAATCCGATGCACCCGAACTGGACATTTGTCTTCAGATCCCTAACATGCCTATTATTCTGATTGCCCAAGAGGCTCAAGAGGGTGTCATGGACGATTTATTGGACGAAGACGAAATTGACGGATTTGAGCGTGAATCGCAGGGATGGGAAGCACGGTGGATCGCATGGATGTTTCAAGTCATTTCCGCACTAACCTTCCTACAGAGCACGATTTGCTTTACACATAACGATCTTCATTCCAACAATATCCTTTGGAGAAGAACAGATCAGAAGTTTTTGTTCTATAAAAAGAAAGATGGAACGGTGTGGCGTGTTCCTACGTTTGGTAAAATCTTTACGATCATTGATTTTGGTCGTTCCATTTTTCGATTAGGAAAGCGTCTCTGGGTGTCTGATGATCACTGGCCCGATCAAGATGCGGGTGATCAATATAATTTCGGTCCCTTTTTCGATCATACCAAACCAAAGGTTCCACCCAATCCATCCTTTGATCTCTGCCGTCTATCGGTCAGCCTCATTGACGGTCTCTTTGATGAAGCACCTCCCAAGAAGAAGGGAAAGGGTGTATCCATTATAAGCGAAGAAGATGGCTGGAAAGTATACGAGACCCGTTCTCCTTTGTATAATTTGCTATGGAGTTGGACCGTAGATGATCAGGGCAAGACCGTCTATGAAAATCAGAGAGGCGACGAAAAGTATGAAGGATTCGAGCTCTACATTCGGATTGCACAGGATGTGCATCACGCCGTTCCAAAAGACCAACTTCATCGCCCTGTGTTTCAGCAATTCGTCTGGAAGAACAATGTTCCAAAGGATGAGAAGGTATACTCCTTAGGAGTATAGAATACACTAGTAAAACACTAGTAAAACACTATTATGATGTATATTATGTCATACACATCATAATAGAATTCTAAATCAACCAATTAATTGGTTCCACAGCATACACTGCCATCCTCTGGTAGGGGATTGCAGGGGCATCCGTTGCTGACGGCAAGGCAACCACCATCCTGCTTACGAAACTCCTTCATGGTTCCAACCTTTACCGTATTGATGATAGATTGATCATAGATACCAAGACGGGTTGCGTATCCCGAGGATGGGTTCGACGAATTCTGGATACGATTCGTAAAATCAGCGGACTGTACTTTATTCATACGACGTTTGGTAATCTGCGAAGCATCATAGATCGTCGTCGGCATTTCTATCTCCATCCCATAATTTATTTTACCGACCTGCTAACCGAGGGGGTCCAACTTGCAAATCAACATCGTCTGTCGACATACTTGGAAAATCAGGTAGGCCGGATGGAAGAGAAAGGGGAGGGAAGACATCGGGAACTAGAACTCCCGTAAAGGCAATCAAAATGGATCCACTAATAAAATCTTGCAAGAATTGGATGTTTTTGTATTCCTTATCCTTGTACTTCGCACCAATAAAACTGAGAACGATAAAGACGATTCCGCCCACGAGCATCCATGGGAACCAGACGGGTATCATTTGCTGTTCGTTGGATAAAAACACACCTCTCTTCTCCGCGTTAGGAGAGTGTTTCATATTCATCCATATCAAGTGATTCGGTTGATCCATTGGCATCCAATGAGTCAAAATCTACACCATCTGCCAATGATGTTCCTGTTTCATCCATGATTTCGAGAACCGGAGAGATCTCATTTTTGGAATCATCTTCGTCTGCCTCCTGAATCATGTCGGAATCATCCGATGACTCGGAGGAGAATAAGGAATTGAATGGCCCAAACCGTACCTTTGGCTCATCATCGATGATAATCACCTGAGAGGATGGAGATACCGGTGGTAAAGCCGCAGGTAAAGGAGTTAATGCAGTCGTCAATGTATCCTTTATGGATTCGATGAAGGATGGCTCCTCTGCATTTTGGACCTTTGGTTTTGGCTCCTCCTTTGGAGCAATCGTCTCTTCTGTTGGAAGGGCGATTTCAGGCGGAACAGAGATTTCCTCCTTCTTCTCTTCTTGTACATCCTCTTCATCGCTATCCTCCTTGGTATCCTGTGAAACGAAATCTTTCAAAATGGATTTAACAGGAACCAAACTTCGGACGGCCTGCAAGATACCTTCGTTCAAAATGGTTTCGATCGTTCGATAATTTTGTTGTTTTTCGATTCCTGGAATTCCATCGCGGAACAAGTACGTACTGCTCCAAAGAAGTTTGGCAGTTTCACAAAGTACTTTGAATAGGAAGTGCTCTACCTTTGGAATATTGATCTCTACCTTCTTATTATTGGAAGAGAGACGGATGGCTGTCAGAACTTTCGTGTGTGCAATGAAGACTGCCGTAAGGAGATCGTCCATGTAATCGCATCCACTATTGCTATGAATACGCTGAATCTCCTGACGAACTCGTTCCATGTTCCAATCGTGAATATCATTCAGATACGTCTGGAATTGCCATAGCACACGCTTCGGCTCCTGTACCATATCTTGTTTCGCTTTCTCCAACAAATCGACAAAGAATTGAAAATAGGCGGGAACCAGAAAGACGCAAAGCTGCTTGGTATATTCGGTGCGCGCATCGGAGTAGACCGATAGAACGGAATCTCGGTTCATTCTTCTTCCTTATGGGGTGTTGTCGAGACCTCAACGAACGCACCATCCAAGGTCGATCCCAAAAATGCCCACAGTGAACCCGCCACCTCCGTACATTTCCCGTAGTCTTTGAGAATGGATTCCTTCTTCAACAAGGAATGAATAAACCGTTCTGGGTGGTATCCTTGCTTAATGTATGAAAGGAGATGATTGGAAGAAAGGTGTGTTGATTCTTCTTGTTCTTCTTTGTCATGGGACTGTAATTGTTTCCAAATATCGGGATACTGAAGCTGCAAATGGACACAATGTTTCACACGTCGATAGGAATATTCATTTCGTTTCAAGTACGATTTGATCTCTTCCACATTGATCCCTCGGATATCATGAAGATATGATTCAAGATTATTCCATGTAGGAGAATGAATCCGTTTGATTCGACAACGAGATCGAATGGGTTCTTGGAGACGACCCGCATCACGACACTCTAAAATAAAGAGAACATCCGACGCATGCGTCTCTAAAATTCGGCGTAAAAACGCCTGAGCCTCTGGTGTCAAATCATCCGCTCCTTCCAGCCATAGAATAGCTGGTTCGGTTCGTCTCGCCCAAATATGTAATTTCTGTCGCCCGTCTCGAAGCGTTCGATCTTTTCGACACGGACAAACAAACAATTGTTTTCCCATTTGTTCTGCATACTTCTGGATCCAATAGCTTTTACCGCATCCAGGAGAACCCGTTAGAATCATAGGTGTATGATCCATTATGGATCATATTGAATAATAGGTTTATGTTCTTATTTGGAGCGAAGCAGGGAACGAACGGATAGGCTGAAAATAACCGCAGCACCGCCCACAATGGTTCCATACAAAAACTGCTCATAACGTGCAAACCAACTCTTTGGTTCTGCCACAACCGATTCCTGATCCGATGATTGGCTGGATGAATCATCCTGGAATAATACCTCTTTCTGGACTTCCTGTACTTCCTGTACTTCGTGTACTTTGTTAGACATCTGTACTTTACTCCACATCACTGGTCTTTAGTATCCTTTGTCTTTTGAAGAATGGCCACATAGATTCCATTATGCCATGCACGTTGTCCTGGACTTCCAAAAATAACATCTTGATCATTATGCGTGGTACGAATCTCTTTGCTGTATAGCGTCTTCAGCTTCAAATGATCAAATGACTCCAGAGTACCCTCACGGACATGCCGCCAGTTCCAATCATCCACAATAAAGATAAACGTCTCATCCAGGCAATCGTAGAAATGGGTTAGGGCGCGACCATGATTCTCCTTGGAATGTTCACCATCATACATATAAATGTTAAAGGAAGGTAAGGACTCCACATCTACCTGGTAGCAATCCTTCTCGATAAAAATCGCATAGTTGTCTCCCTTGTATTTCTTAAAATTCTGAATAAATTCGCTCTTGGGACCACCAAACTGGCTCCAATTGTCAATGCATACGACCTTGGCATGATTGCCACACATTGCTGAGCAAACCGACGAGCCCTTCCATGTACCGATTTCAAGGTATCGTGCATCCTCACGATTCAACAAATTATTGTAGAAATGCCGCGTCTTGATCCCTGACATACCCTCCATGTTGACAATCTCCTCCGTTATCTTGGAACGTCCCTTCTCTGCATCCTCAAATGCACGTTCTACGTGCTCTTGAAGACTAGTCATCTATAAAGAAAATGTTCATCGGTATTTAAATTGGTTTATTGTGAGGAAAGAAACTTGCGATAGTCCTGAATGGCCGCCTCATCGATCTCCGCGTTCTTGCGAAGACTCTGCATCAGGGGATTGTTCTCGACCGCTTCAATCGCCGTATACGTATTACGCTCACGACTGACATCCAGCTTGAGAGGAACACGGTACTCGACGCGACCAATGTCTCCTACGCCAGGTGTTATATCCATGGAACGATTCACGGCGAGAGCACGATCATTCATAATGTCCATATCCAGTTTCTTGGAAAGCTGACGACCTGGGTCGCCATTGAAGGTTGCTGTATTACCCGCACCCGCAATCGGCTTGCGACCCTTCGCAATCTGCTCCTTGTTTGGATTGGTACGCATGTTGTACGCGGCAGATACGTCCATGGAATCGCTCCAGGCACCGTTTCCTCCTGGACCAGTCCACGACATATTCGCAGAAAGTTGTGCCTTTTGCGTGCTCTTGGCAACATCATCTGGGTCATACACCTTCAGACGTTCAGGAGCGGCGGCCGCAGCCATGATACCCATACGATCCAGATAAATGGTGGATTCCTTAACGGTCGTACGAGCAATATCAGTCGGATCCCACACGGTTATAGCAGCCGCCCGATCCACAAAGTTGAAGGGTGTTCCTGTCATGCGAATGTTTCCAATGGTTTCACTGCGACGAGTCGGACGAGAATCATCGTTGTATCGCGACATTCCCAGTCCATTCTCTGCGGGAACCGCGTTGAGTGCCATGACACGCTCCGAAGTCTCATTACGCTCGTTGGGGCGAATCTCGATGGAAGACTTTCCATAATCGGCCTTGTCTCCATCCGTATCTTTGGTATAGTATCCCGTCATATCCGCATTACGATATCCCGCTCCACCATACTGTTGGGCCATTGGTGCACGATAGGAACCAGTGACATAACTCTCACCAAAATCCTGGGACGATGCAGTACCCTCATATTCCACAGAGGTTTCGGGACGTGTCGTATGAGGCATAATCTGCGTCGAACGAACGGTATCCTTGATCAAATCACCTGTCGTCACAAAGAATCGCTCACCCGTTTCATCAATGTAAAAGGTATCGGGCTTGTATTTACGAACCTCACCCAAATCCTTTGATTCCGCATTCACACCGATAAAGTGTCCACCAGGAACCATCGGAGTATTAAATGTCTCCTTTGGATTCGACAACACACGCAGATCATTCGTATCCTTTGGACGCATGATTTCATTGATTTCCAATTGCTGGAACCCACCCTTTCCTGCAACTCCAAACTTGTCTCCTAGACCCGCACCCACCTTGGTAGGTTCAAAGGGACGTTCTCCATTACGAACAACGGGTGCCTGACTCGAAATACGAGACTGGAAGAAATCAGTATTGTCCTCCATTCCATGTGGATTTCCATAGGGAGCACGGGAGGTTTCAAACATATTTTCGACTTCCTTCTTTCTCATCTGTGTTGAGCCGTTTCCGTTGTACATATCGAGGACTCCTGTGTTGGCCTGGGGTGCCATGTTTTGTTTGATGCGACCTCCGTAGAAGGGTTGCATGTTATTGTGTTTAAATTCAGAGGAAGCAATGCGTTGACCCGAAAGGGGGCTAATAACGTAGTCGCTGTCCATGTAGTTGGGGCTCGATTCCATACGATCGGAACGAAATTCTACTTGGGGAATATTGGAATCGATGGGGGAAGGAGAAGGACGGGTGCCCGGGATGGATCCTGGGGCATATGGCGGCTGATTGGATGAATATCCGAATGCCGTACCGTATGGACCAGTGCTTGGTTCGGATGGATAGGTTTGTCCATTCGGCATTTGATACATATGATCCAGTTCGGGACCAAATCCAGTCGCCGCCGCACCCTTTGGTGCAACCGTTAATGGATCGGAAGGAGGACCACGTGCAGCCGGCATAAATCCCTCTCGAACACCGTCGCGGGTGGGAAGAAGGGGGTATCGTTTTTCAGCAGGAGGATTTGTTTGTGCAGAGCCTCTCTCTACGCTAGAGGCAACAGGGGTTGATTTCTTTTGGCCCGTTTTGGAGACCACGAAACCCAGACCCAACAGACCAGCGAGGGCGGCGATTTCCATACTACAAGTTTCCACCTTTAATTTTTTCATACAAAACGAATGATTTCGACATTCTCTTTGCGATAGAACATAAACCATAAACCCTATTAGCATCAGGATGTCGATTCACTTAACACGGGAACAATTGGATTCCTATGCATTATCCGATGGAACCATCATGACAACCGTGACCAATCATGGGTATCTTTTGTATACTCTCAACATGCTAAAAAGCTTGCGACCATTTGGTCTCGATCATAAGATGTTGATTCTCTGTCTCGATCGAAAAGGAGCGGATGTTCTTGAAAAAATGGGGTATAACACAATATGTATTGATCATGCCATCGGACGATTCTGTCCTTGGAATACGAAAGGATATGATCAAATCTGCTACTTGAAAATGGAACTGGTTTATCGAATTCTTTCCTTTGGTAAGAACGTTCTCTTGGTAGACGGTGATATCGTTTTCTTACAAGATCCTATGACAGATGTATTACAATGGGGAAAGGAGTCGGGCGAAGTATGGATTCAAAACGACGCCCAGAATGATCAGGATACGAACAATTTGTGCACGGGGTATCTTTATCTCCGTTCTAGTCCTCGTATGATTGAATTATACGATTGTGTTTCCGCAGCAGGTCAAGAAAAATATAAGAAATGTGCATTTGATAATAACGATCAAACGTACTTTAATAAGTATGTTAAGCCGTATTGCAAGGTAAACGCTCTTCCTTTGGAACAATATCCGAATGGAAAAATGTTTTATGATCATTTGAAATCGGTTAGACCTGACACCGTCCTGGTTCATTTTAATTGGGTAAAGGGTCATCTCAAGATGGCTAAAATGAAAGAACACAAATTGTGGTTATTGACAGAGGAAGAGGAACGTTAATCGTGAATAATCGTAAATTCCCCTCCGTAGGTTTGCATTTCTTTGTACTCTTGTGTGTCTAGATGGCTTTGTTGTAAAATGGGTTCATCGCGGGTACAACATATAATGCATTTGCAACATTCCAAAAATGCCTGTAGCATTCTACTCTATCGCATATGCTTTTCATGTCCTAGCTCCGCAATCGACGGTTGTTGAAAGGGAGTATAGCACGCCTTCTTGCGATGAGTATTGTATTTCTCCTTGTCCATTTCACGAGATGGAATAAAAAAGTCAAAGGGAGTCTCAAAGGTCTCCTGGGGATTATGAAACAAGGTATCCCAGCGATTCCAGCCGGTAGCACGAAGGGTGCAGGGTGGGTCAACGAGACGGGCAAATGTTAGGGGAATATTCTCATCCTGGGCATGTTGAAGGCGATTTTGGTTGTTTCGATTCGAGTCGGGATGGTACTGGACGGCGTCGCATCGAATCTTGGTTCCCAGACGATCAATTCCTTTGAGATCCGACTCGACATCGGTTTTCCATTCACCCTCCACCCAAGAATTGCCCGAACGCTGGAGACGGCTGGTGGGAGCGACGGGAAAGGTTGTTGGGCAATTCGCGGCGGGTGGATTTAAATAATAACGACTCGCGTACGACGTAATGCGCATGTCATCCGCTTGATGAAATGGATCATTTCTCAATCGGGTTAACGCTTGTTGGGTGCAGGGGAGCGCCATTCTTCTTACCATGCTTAATATTTTTCAGGCTTTTGACAAACTTCATTGACCATCGGCAAGGGTCCGACAACGGATGGATAGGCAATCATTTGATAGGCCGGTAAATGCTGTTTCTCTACATGAATGTTCAATGCTACTTTCGTATTCTCTCGAACAATCTGTTTTTCAGAGGAACGAGGGGGTTGATACTGACGAGAGGGGCAAAAGGTATTCGGGATATTGATTCTTCGAAGATCCGACTCCAAATCCACCTGATTCCCTTTAATGACACTGACCGCATTTCCTCCTACCAATCCTAGTACATGACGGTACGGTGTAGGATGTACTTCTTGTGAATGTAATTCATCGTAATGTTGTGGATTTTCTTTCTTTTCCCAGTGCGAAGAAAGCAGTGGGCCGTATGCTTCCGATAAATTACTCAAATAGATGGACATTCTATTCGACCCATGTAAATTAATTTATGAAAATTGACAAGCTGTCGAGTCCATGGTCAAATCGACACATTATGCCGCATTTGATTCTCTCCCTCGATGGCAACATTGGCTCAGGAAAATCCACGCTTCTTACTGAAATCCGTCGAGCACTTCCCGAAATCCATATTGTCGATGAACCGGTAGGTCAGTGGACATCTCTTATCCATTCCAATGGAAAGAACCTATTGGAACTCTTTTACGAAGATAAAAAGCGGTGGGCGTATACCTTTCAAAACTGTGCGATTCTAACGCGTCTCAAGAACATTAAAGACGCGGTAGAACGGTTGGATCCAAATGAGTTCAACGTTATTCTTACCGAGCGTTCCGTGTTAACCGATAAATATGTCTTTGCACAAATGCTGCGCGATGCAGGCGACATCGATGCGCTGGAGTGGGAATTGTATGACAGCTGGTTTAACATCTTTAGCACTCAGCATCGTGTTTCCGGAATTGTTTACCTTTCCACGGGATCCGCAACCTCCAAGGAACGCATTCATATTCGCAATCGCCAAGGCGAAGATCGAATTCAACTGGACTATCTGGATGCTCTGGATCGTCAGCATAAGAAATGGATTGAAGAAACGGATCTTCCCGTTCTCACTCTTTCCACAGAACCTGGTGCATCATTGGAACAAAATCTTCAAAACATTAAAGAGTTTATTACAACACTTCGAAGCAACCATACGATTTAAATCTTATATAAATACTTGTACTCCTAGATTTCCTTGTTGTACGCGAGACTGGGCGACAGATTTTTTATATAGATTCGGCTGACCCATGGATTGGTGCAATTCACGTACTGCGGACTGTCTATTCTTTTTAGAAAGAGAATTCTTAAGGAGATTTCTTTCCAGCTTCTCTTCTTTTTCATAGGACAGCGGAGCTGGTTCCATACGACGCTCTTCTGCAATACGTTCCTTTTCCATACGTTTCTCTTCGCGGCGTTGTTCTAGAAGAGCACGTTTCTCTTCCTGTCGTTGACGACGAGCCTCCATTTCTTGTTCCTTCATTGCTTGTCTTTCAGCACGGCGTTGTTCGGCCTCTGCACGACGTTGTTCTACTTCGGTACGTTTCTGATCTTGAAGTTGCATACGACGTTCTTTTTCTTGATGTTTCATCATCTGAACCTCTCTCTTCCGCTCCAAATGAGCGCGCCGGGTTGCATTCCGTTCATTACGGGCTCTTCTGGCAGCATTCTGTTTTTCCTGTGCGGCACGTCGGGTCGCGTTCTTTTTTTCCTGATGATGCGCACGATATCGCTCGATAAAATTACGCCGTGTGCGATGCGACATTTGTCGCAATCGATGTTTTAAGGCATTTCGCCTTGTATGACTACCTGTCATCTTCTATATGAATGTAAGGAATTATGGTAATCATTTGTTTTTTCGAATGATTATTATATATAAAACAAACATCTTTAGCAATTCACATCACGGAGATAGGAACGCGAAGGGATTCCTCCATTCATCCATCCAGGCGAGGCAACCTCTGGGATCAGGTTCTTTGGATTCTGGACATTGTCCTTTAGAATGGGGATCATTGGGGTGTACTGCTGAGAGAAGAACTGCTCGGATACCGTACCGCATTCCTTGCCCATACGCACCTGTTCGGAGTGAAGCAAGAGACTCTCGACATCACGAGAGGGGTTACCACCCTGCATGAAGGGAACGGTAAGGAAGGGACGGGCCTGTGGGCGAATCTGGCAGCGATTGTTCTTAAAAGCAATCTGATTACGAAGAACCGAATCGGCATCAATGGCTGCATTGTTGAATCCAAATCCCTCGCGAGGGTAGAGGAGCAACTGATCTGAGGCAACGGGGTTCACGCCGGTGGCTTTTGGAACCAAATTGGTAGTCTGATAACGTCCTGGGCCAACCGATTGCGAATAAAACGATTGAATTCCACAAAGGTCATCTCGGGAATGAGTTAAGCGGTTAATCTCCATGATCTCTACACGAATGGGTTATAAAAAATATCAAGACAACTCGATGACACTCCAAAGTGATCCGAATTACAGAATCTTATCGTATCCCATTTCAAGAATGTATACTTTCATGTTCTTTGTTTTCATTCCTTGATTACAAGTCTGACAGATCGGACGTAAATTTTGAATCTCCATTGTTCCACCATCTGCCCGTGATACGATATGCCCCATATGAAAGTTGTGAAATGTCATACACATCGTTCTGCAACATAAACATTTATGTTTCATAATTTCCGAATCAAGATGAAATGCCCAAACCGCGCGTCGAATACATACTCCGATTTCTGGCTTTTTCTTTTGAGGGGCCACAGGTGCTGGCTCAGGTGCTGGCTCCTGCTCCTGCTCAGGCTCGGGCTCGGGCTCCTGTTTTGGTTTTTCCTTGATTCCATCATGAATCTTATACATTAATTCGACAAATGCCGTATGAATAGGGCAATCATCGCGGAATGACACCTTTGTAGTAGAAGGTGTAGGATAAGCATCATCTGTTGATACATCAAAGTTAACAAACCCAATGTATCCGTTTATGCTATTGTGATTTGCTACTTTTCCACGAATGAATTTATGTGTAGGTCTAGCTTCAATCATTCTACCTGCAAGGGAAATGTGTATGCGGGACCAGAACTGACTCTTTTGACCATATCGTGGAAACTCCTTTTTAAGATTAAATGATGTATTTCCTTTTACAGTCATATGATACAATACATATCGCATTTTATCATATGTATCATTATGAATAATAACTGCATTTCCGTCTTGCACTTCTTTCTCTACACATTCTTCAAATGTGGTCCAATTATTATCCTTGGATGATTCTTTCAAATGGAAATCACCATGACGGACTTCGAGTATAAATTCAGTCTTGGCAAAATGGGAACGAGAATACCGAGTTCGATACATTTCTTTAATCGTTTCAAAGATATCCTTTGGAGATTGAACCTTTAATTTCGATGGATTGAATTCGATGATCCATTCTGCCCCAGATGGCATAATTATGGTTTCATCATCTGGATCTTCAACAAACTCTTGATCTTGTCCAATAAATGGAGCAGTAGTGGTTTGGAGACAATCATGTTGCCCTCGTGCATTTTTATTACGATAACGAAAGGTCCACTTTGCCGTTTGATTATCGGGACATAGTTTAGCAACTGCCGTTTTGGCACCACGACCATATTGATGGTGAAGATCCGTTGCTTTTTTGCTTCCCATCGAAAACAATCGTTGTTGACCCTTACGAGATAGACCATTTCCATTATCACGCACGCGTAGAATCGCATTTGATTCTGATAGAATTTCAACCGATGTATAAATCATGGTTGCTTTACCATCTGAAATAGAATTATCCGATAATTCTGGAAGAATGAGAATGGGCTCTGGAAGATCATCTGTATAGGGTAGCTTTTCTCCAGCAATCGCGCGCCATAATCCATGGATTTCGTTATTCATAGTTGCAATAAACAATATGTCGATTGCGACTATCAATTTTCATGATTTCATAATTACATCGTCTGCGACATCCATGGAACATGCCCATCGGTTCCTGACATACATGCTTCGCGACCACCTTCCTTGCACGTCTTTCCAGGAATCTTGTACAGCCAATCTGCAAACGAACCCTGATCATTGGGAACTGTAGTAGAAGGTTGCGTCACAAACTGTCGCTGTCCCTGACTCTTTCCAAAAACATCTGTTGGATCCGAAAACCATTGAACTCGGAAGAAATCGTCCATTGTTTGTTTCACGGTTGGGTTTCCAACAGGTGCTGCCTCAGGACGATGAGGATTGTATTTCATCTCATCCACCAGAACATTCATGAACAAGTTTCGAGACGATGGTGGAGTATAATCAGGTAGAGCCGGTCCCGAATAGGGGTGGGCATCCACTTCCACTTGGCCTAACGGAGACGCATCCAATGGCTGGACGCTTCCCTGCGAAGAACCTCCGTTCACGAAATGCTCCCTTAGAGGTGCCTGAAATCCCTTAACTGGATCAACCGTTGCTGTATATGGAAGAGTGTAATAAGGGTCTACTGGAGTTCCTGATGGAGATGTTGGACCCTTCTGCTGAATAGGATTCTGAACGATAACTGGATCAGGAGTCGTCATGACGATTGCAAAGGCAGTTATACCACCGAATAGGATGCCGATGACAAGAGCGGATAGACCGCCTACCACACTGGCGATCATTCCCAAAAAGAGAGACAAAATAACGATCCGGGTAATAAAATTCCATTTTGAATGATGACAAGTTGGTTGATATTGTAGTCGAAATTCCCTAAAAAGGACCGACAGATCCTTCCAAAAAGGGGGTTCACATCCTTTCTTATCACTCATTCCCTATCCCGTATCAACTTTATTTCTTTTTCTTGCTTCCACTTGCTGATCCATTTCCTGCTGATGCGCTTGCTGCACCGCTTGCAGCCTGTTGTTTCTTCTCGAGTTTCTTTCGCAAACGGTCGCGTACCGTGGCCATACGTGCACTACCCTCCTTTCCTGCGGCCCGAGCAATGTCCATATCCTCCATTCCAAAAGCACTCTTGAGTCCACCCATCATGTCCACAAAACTGGAATTGCCTGCAAACTCCTTCATGAGCTCCTCTGCCTCACGGGCAATCTCCTGGGGGCGAATGGCACCCGACTGGACTTTTTGCTGAAGACGCTTTCCGATTTTAGCAATGGTCTTCTGGATAATTCCTGGATTGTTCGTAAAGGTCGAGATCAAAATGTTAAATGCCCGGGACGGATCCTTCTCGCAATCCTTTAGCATTTCAGGACTAATACCAAGATCATCTGGAGTAATGTCCTTGACCAGCTCTTGTGCCAACTTGGCCAGATGACCCTTCAAGAATCGTTCAGGGAGCTTGGGGATTCCATTCTCAAACATTCCCTTCAGATCAGGACCCTTCTCATCCGATGTCGCATTCGATCCATCGCTTGGTTGAAAGAACATCATAAACTTTTTAATGATCGAGGCAAAGTCGACGCTCTCTAGTTTCTTCTTCATCTCATTCATGGCATCCTCCATCCATTCTGGCTTGGCATTGTCTCCAAAGCCAGCCTCCATGAAGCAACAGATCGAAACGATGCGAACATGCTCCCAAATTGCCTTCTTGGTATTCTCGGAAAGAGTTGCCCATACCTGATCTTCGACAACGACGCCTGGCAGAATGGTTCCTGGATTCTTCGTATGATCATCTTGACTTCCCAATGTATTGGCGACCTTGACCTCTTGCTGAAAGCGGCTCAGACGGGAACTTGGATCCAGTGCGGCGGCGACCTGAATCTGCGCCGTATATTCGGGAAGGGCACCCAAAACATCCTCCACGAATTCGTTGTATTTTGCCTGAAAGACAGATGGTTCTTCGCTTGCTGCTGCCATTTCTTCTTAGGTATTATGAAAAACCCTGTACAATATACCACGCGATCATTGTGCCGTGGCCTTTTCGCATAGAATGCAAAGAACTTTCAGGTATTGCCAGATGACATCCTGGTTTGTCTTACCCATCGTATCCCAGTACTTATCGAAAACCGAAAGGGCTGAAATCATTTCGTTGAATTGGTTGGAAATCTTTCGTTGTGCGACTTGACGAAACAGAACGGCGTTTCGCTCATAGACCGCCGTGGAGCATTCTTTGTAGACGTGTTCCACAAAGAGATCGAGAATAAGCCGTGGATTAATCTTTTTGGCTCCTTTAATCGCTTCGGTCGCCATTTTGATTTCCCTGTCTTCCGGAAACGTGGAACACAATTCGTCAAAGAGATTCACGAGTTGTGTATTAAATGCACTCAGGAGGGACATGACTACTTATTCTAACATGTGTTATGTGCTTTAGATTGACGAGCCAGAATAATTCTTCGCTGAAGACCTTGAAGTAATTTCTTACATTTTTTCCAAGTATGTTCCCATATTTCTATATATCTAAATCCCAAGGAAATGCATATTTCTCTTTTCTTTATTGTATTTTCATACAATTGTCCCATTGTACACTTTGTTATTTCATTAAATATAGATGCTTCATATCTATTCGGATTACCATGCCAATAATCACCATGAAATTCATAGATGGTACGACTCTCAGGATCATATCCGTCCGCAAAATAATTAGTATTGGGAATATGATATTCTAATTCAAGTAATGGATGTGATACTTTAATCATGGAGAGCCACTCTTGTGATATCTTGGATATTCTTGTATTTTGTCTTGCACATCGAGGACATCCCTGGCCTTGAATGTGGCATTTGGGAGATTGATGAAATATACCATGTGTATTACAATGTATTATGACATTATCATGAGTTGTATTATATATAACATCTTTATAATCATATCGTTCTCCATGAGAGTTTTTAAATCTTTCTATAATTTCATATTGTGTATATCGCGTTGCTACTGATGCATCTAGATATCCGCATGGTGTGCACCCATAACCTTGTAAATGACAACCAGCTTGTTGTTTAAATAAACCATGATTAGGACATATAATATTAATAACAGAATCGCTTTTATGATAAACAACATTGGAATAATCATATTTATTATGATGTATATGATGTGCTTTTTCAATAAATTTATCAAGAGTTAATCGAAGAAGTAATCCTCTTTGTTTACGACTACATTTATCACATCCACTTCCACTTAAATGATTTCCAGGCGTTTGATTAAATTCACCATGTTCTGAACATATAATAATTACTTTTATACGGTTATCAATATAATTAATTTTTCTATAATCATATCGATCATTATGTATTGTTATTGCCTTGTTAATAAATTGTTCTTGTGTTAATCGATGTGAATCAGCTGCTCGTTCAGTTCCACATTTTGCACATCCTATCTTATTAAAATGATGAGTTGGTGTTATTTTAAATTCACCATGCTTTTTACAAATAATGATTATCTTTTTATCACAACTAGTATACTCTGATTTACTATAATCATATGTCGATCCGTGTATTGCTATTGCATCTTCAATGAATGTAGAGGTTGTTCTCTTGTTTTTACTTGAACGTTGTATAATACCACATTTATTACACCCTTGTTGCTGAGGCCCTATATGAGCATTAGGTGTCATCTGAAATTCTCCATGTATTGGGCATATGATATTTAGTTTCTCTTTGTATACTACATAGACTGTTTTGCTATAATCGTATTTAATACCATGTATTTCAACCGCTTTTTCAATAAAACTTTTCGTAGTATATCGGGTCATTTGAGTATTTTCTATTTTTAGAATGAACTCAAATTTTATTACTTTAGTAAAAATTACTGACGAGCTACACTTTTTTTTATTCCTTGATCTCGATTTGAAAGAAAGGCCTGCATTTGCTGGTCAAGGAGTTCTTCCTTCTTGCTACGCTTCGCATTCGAGTTAGTGCTTTGAAAATTGGAAGCCTCTCGTGTACTTACACCATCTTGACCATTCAAATAAGTAAAATTATGTCGCATACTTTCATGCATGCCGCCGTCCCCTTGTGCAGAGGTATCCGCTCCAATAAATGAATAAGAATCACCGTAGCCTCCACCCATCTCCGAATCCAAGTAGGGCTCGGGTTCTACTGCCGCTGCCGCGGCTCCACCATTGCCTCCCCCGCTCTTTGAACCGCCACCCTCTTTCATCTTACGCTCATACAACCAATTCATAACCTCGCTATTTGTGCGAGGTTCAGGCTCTCCTGAAATAACAAGTGTCGGAGTCTGTTTGAGCCAGCTCGGAAGAGCGGGACGATTGGGACCCGGATCCACACAAATAAACCGAAATTCATTGGCATAGTTTGTTTTTGAGATTTCTTCGACAAATACTTTTGACCAATCGCAACGATTTGAGTAGAAACAAATATGAACGGGGGCGGGTCTGCTCATCCTTTTCTTCTCTACGAACGAATCGGAATCAGCTTGAACGCAGATTCGTAAAATTTGATGCCGAGGAGTTCGGAGGATAAGATAGAATGAATCCCATGCAATTTACTGATCTCCAAAAGAACGACGATGGTCGTACGTATACCTTCAAGATGGTCAACAGCCACGTAACGTACGCCAACACGCTGCGTCGTCTCATGTTAACTGGTGTCGAGACGATTGCGTTTCGTGCAGACATGACGTCGACTGGATCCACGACCGATGTTTCTGTAAAACGGAACGATACCCCGATGACCAATGAAATGTTGGCCGACCGGATTGGTCTTCTTCCCATCCATGTAAAGGATCCGCAACGCTGGAACAATGATCAATACCAATTTACACTGAAAGTCGACGGAGATAAAGATCGTGTACGCTACGTGACATCCGCTGACTTCAAAGTCAAAACGATGGACGTACCGGATGAGGATGATCAAAAAGACACCTCTGCGGAAGCATTCTTTCCACGCAATCCTCTTACCGGCCAGACCTGTCTGATTGCTGCCCTTCAACCTGGTGTCGGTACCAACCAGCAGAGCATTGAAATCGTCGCGAAAGCCACCAAAGGAACCGGTCGCGAACATGCTCGGTTTTGCCCCGTTTCTCAGTGTACATACGAGTATACTCTAGATACTATTACTCCCGGTCGTGTTGACAAAATGTTTAATGAATGGCTCGCATCTGCCAAAATGGTGACAAACATTGACAAAGAGTCAGCACGCTATGCCGAACTCCAGCGAGAGTTCGATACCATGCAGCGAAAGCGCTGTTTCCTTGTCAATGATAAGGGTGAACCCTTCAGTTTCGACTTTACAGTAGAATCCGTGGGAGTGCTAGATGTTTCCTACATTGTTGAGCGTGCATGTGAGGTTGCGGAGAACATCTGTCTTCGTTATGTGAATCTGGATAAGGGTGATCTTCCTGAAGACATTTCACTCTCTACTGCGGATTCTCGTGTCATTGGATACGATTTCCTCTTTCGTGGACACGATCATACTCTCGGTAATTTGTTCCAGACGTGGATGGTGGAGAACTTGATTGAAACCGCTAATCCAAGCATAACCTATGTAGGATATTCCGTTCCTCATCCTCTTCGTGATGAGATGGTTCTTCGTGTGGGTGTGGAGGATGCAAAAGAGGGAACCGCGCGCGGAGCAGTCGCGGCGGCGGCAAAGGGATGTCAAGATCTCTTTCGAAATCTTCGTACCGAGTGGCGAAAACTAATGGGTGTTCAAACGGGCGGTATTCAAGTGAATGTTCGTCGACGAACACCGATTGTAGGTCATTAATTCACCACCTTTTGTACCTTATTGGAATGCAACAAATAGGTCATGGTTGCTACACTCATACACAAATAGGAAATCATAATGAGTATACTCTTTTGAATAGGCTCTTTTGAATAAGAGGGAAGCCATTCCATAAAAGGACTAAAATAAAATCCGATCATTCCAATGACCAAAATCACTCGAAACACTATTTTTTCTTTGCTGACTTCTTCTGGGAACAATCTCTCTTCAAAGACCATTCCAACTAACAATGCTCCTAGTGCAAAGAAGGTAAGAATGATTTTAAGGAACGCATTTTCTCCTGCCAGGGGAAAATAAAGAAGGGTAGCAATCGCTGCAACAGGAATCAATGATTTCCAAAAGGGCTGATCAATCCCTACATTGAAAAGAGTCAGAACGAAACAAGAAAGGGAAAAGTAGAAATCATTCTGAGCCGTCAACATAAAAAGTACAATTAACACGGACTGAACACTTAGTGCAATGGAAGGGGATAGCGAAATCACTCCATCTAACACATCATCGCATACCTTTGTATTGATTCCTAACAGGACTGGATACAACGGATTCATTACTTAAGATGATAAAATTTATTGATTTAATTGTTCACGGAGGGATTCGTATTCAGGTCGGACATTCCATCCTGTTCGTCGTTCCACTTCATCGATCCATTCATCCATTTCCGGAATCGTATCCCACTCATTCTCATCGATCTTCCACAAATCAGTCTTGATTCGATCATCCTCTTTCATGTGTTTCGAGACCATGAACATGATGGTAAGAATATCTTTTCCATTCACAATGTTCAAGATGTCCTTTTTACGAAAACGAGAACGGTCTACTTCTGGAAAGGGGAGATCGATTGGATAGGGGAGAAGAATACCTGAAAGAGAAGAGGTAGATGCAGAATGAAGGGAAAGAAAGGGGATCGTCTTTGTAAAATAAGTATGCATATACTTTCCAAACGGTCTCGTAAACCATCCTGCGCCAATTCCTTCTTCGATCTTCCTCCATACTCGTTGATACGAGCGATGAGTTGTTTCATACGCCTCATTGAAGGCATTTCGGTTTTCTTGTTGAAGATCTTCTTGTTGATCCAACCAATCGTCGGTCCATTGAAATAAAATTCCAAGATGATTCCCCCAGATTCTCCAAAAAGCAGGATCCAATTCGGTACAGACCGCCACCGTCTCGGAAGCCAATTCAAAGAGTACACCGGTTTTGAGAGAAGCGAGTTCCACCAATGTTCCTTTCTTTTCCATATCATACCATTGACCCATCATCAGGCGTTGTAGTTTGGTTTTCATGAGATCGTACCATACCGATTTCTCGACATGAATGGGGCGGTTCTTGATCCAGATCGTACGCGCCATATGCATGAGATCATAACAAATCAATCCCGCTTTCTTTTGTCCAAAGACACGGTGAAGGCATGGTCGTCCTCTTCGAAATTCGGCATTGTCCATATAGGGACTGTCATCCATGACTAGGCTTGTTGCGTGAATGCATTCGATGACGAACGCAAGTTCTCCACATACAGGCATATCCGGAGAGAGATACTTCCATAGTTCACAGAAGAGACGTGCACGAATCTCTTTACCCCCCGTAAACAGATAGGTCCATGAATATTCCGCAATCTCATGTGGATGTGTTTCGAACCAATAGGATTTCCATGTATCATGGATATGGGATCTCTGTTCCTCCCACGCCATACTACTTTCGTTCGGTTTTCTAGTGGATCGCAAATTACACATCCAGCGTTCTTCCATCTTCAGCAAAAATACAATGTAGATCCAGGCGATCCATTTCTTTGAGACGAGCACCAGACATTCGAATATATCGAGCAAAGGCAACTTCCGCAGAGAGATGGTGTTCGATTTGGAATGGATTCCACCATAATAAGAACTTTGCACGGATAGCATACATTCCTAAGATACAATCAAATGTTTCAAACTTCAAACTGTGTGATCCATAGAACTTGACATGGGCATCGTAGTGGGGCTCTTCTTTTAGAACTTCTTCAAAGAAAAAGGGAGAGGTTGCCCAGTACCGACCGGTTAGTTTGACGATCATATCATCGGGTTGAATTTTGTGTTGTTCAATAACGACCTGAAGATCCATTCGTTCGACGATCCCTTTACAGGAATACCCTCGATTGTTATGATCGGTATAGACCACCGGAACGGGACGACCGTGGTGATAGAAATGATCCAAACATGTTTCCCTTGATCCATTGTTCTCCACGATGATAGGTTGAATGACGGACGGAAGATGATTCAGAGTTTGTTCGATTGCCGTTTGATACTCTTTCTCTCGCTGAGACAAACGGAATTCATATCGATTCTGAAGGGACGTGGTAATGATGAGATAGATCATTTCCGCTGTTCTATTTGAAGTGTCTGAAGAAGTTGTTTACACTCTGCAAACGCCAGACGATTACAGACATAGGCCCGATAGAAATGTTTATGATGATTCCCTATATTCACAAAGGTTGTCTTACAAAAGCGACACTGTAGTGGCTTATCGCCTGTTATGGACTGAGCGAGGAGTTCCTCGAGGAACATATGGATGGGTAGGGCGGGAGTTCCATAGTCTTCGTGGTTGGGAAGAGCCATCCATCGCCGACACATCTCGGTCATTCCATAGTGAGTCTCGAGATCCTCCTGGGTACGATATCGCTTGAAACATCCCGAACATTCGAACGTTTTGGACCTCTTCTTGGCATCGATCGGATCATGGATCGGTTCATCGATTTGTCCAATGATGGGCTTCCTTCTCTTAGGAGGTTCCTCTTTGACTATCTCCAAAGGAGGGGGCTCCTTTACAGTTTCCTTAACGTCATCTGTCCTCCTATGGCGAGCTGTCTTATTCGATCGATTGCTACGTTTGTTATCTTCGAAGATAGAGATCATAGGAACAACGGGAGGTTCGGGTCCAACCCTCGTCTTCGACGACAGACTGGATAGGAGAGTATAAAGACGCTGGTACTCCGACGAGCTCGAATTTGCGCTCATTACGAATTACTACACGTCTCGATTTTAAACTTGTTTATGAAACTGACATTCCATGAAATAGTTCCTGTAGTCTTCTTATTAATCCACCTCCTCAACCGAAGGACCCTTTGAGCTCGTATGAACACCTGGGCCGACATTTACTCCTGGTCCCATGTTCACATCTGCCGCGCCTGCTGCGCCTGCTACGCCAGATCCAGGCGATCCAGCGTTCTCATACATCTTGGTCATGATGGGACGGATCTTCTCCTCGTACGCCTTCTGCTTCTCTGCGTATGCCTCCTTCTCCTCCTCGGGATGTGCATCGAGCCAATCAATGCCCTCTTGAACCCAACCTTCCACCTCCTTGACAGTATCGGCACCAAGAGTCTCCTTCACCTTGTCCTCACGAACCGCATTGCGAGTATTGTAGAGATACGCCTCCAACTGATTCTTGGCATCGACACGCTCCATACGAATCTTGTCCTCTTCCGCATGCTTCTCGGCTTCCTGGACCAGACGCTCAATGTCCTCCTTGCTCAGACGACCCTTATCATTCGTAATGGTGATTTTATTCGATTTACCCGTAGATTTCTCTGCAGCCGATACATTGAGAATGCCGTTGGCATCGACATCAAAGGATACCTCAATCTGAGGAACACCGCGTGGCATCGGAGGAATACCCTCTAGCTTGAAATCGCCAAGACGGTTGCAATCACGCGTAAACTGACGCTCACCCTCATATACTTGAATCAATACACCAGGCTGATTGTCGGCATACGTCGAGAATGTCTGTGATTTCTTGCAGGGAACCGTTGTGTTTCGCTTGATCAACGGCGTCATAACACCACCCGCTGTCTCTAGACCCAGCGAGAGAGGAGCAACATCCAACAGAATCAGATCCGAAGTACGATCGGTGGTATGCTTGCCCGCCGTCAGAATATGAGCCTGTACCGCAGCACCATATGCAACAGCCTCATCGGGATGTACCGAATCATTCAGCTTTTTGCCATTGAAGAAGTTGCTTACCAGTTCACGGATCTTGGGAATGCGTGTCGAGCCGCCCACCATGACAATCTCATGAATATCCGTCTTGGACATATCGGCATCGCGAAGAACCTGCTCCAATGGAGCGATGGTACGACGAAAGATGACATCGCATGTCGACTCGAAACGGGCACGAGTAATGGCCAAATTAAAATCTAGACCGTTGGCGAGGCCATCCACTTCGATCGTCGCCTGAGTGGAGCTACTCAGAGATCGCTTGGCACGCTCGCATGCGGTTCGCAGACGACGCAGGGCACGTGCATTTTCTTTCAGGGAGGTTCCCTTGTTTTTCTTTTCAAATTCTTGGACACACCAGTCCACCATGATACAATCAATATCTTCACCCAAATTTGTTATCGTATGGCTCTTTATCCATACTTCTTATGGTTTCCCATAAGTTCAGACTATATCTTCAAGGGATTTATCCCTTGGAACCCATTCATGCCCCTTTTTCCATAGTATAAATACGACAGGATACTTGGAGTAGTCGTTGAACCTTGATCCTGTTTCCAGGACCCTTGGCTGCGGATTGCCCATTTCTTGTGCACCCGCGTGCACTGTCATTTGCCACCTTTTTACCGTACAACAGATGATTACTCTGTTCCCTCAACACTGTTACCAGATTGAGTTGGTAGTGGACAACTTTAGGGGTTTCCCGCAATTAAAGTTCTTTATTCTCGGCAGTGGTTTAATAACACGAAACCATTGATTGTTTACCGAGATGCGTATCGCCTGCCGTAGCTTTCACTTCAAACACACCATCGTCAATGGTGATCAAACTTACATCATGTGTACCACCACCGCAGTCGAACACAATAATATTCTGCTCACCTGTCTTCTTCTTGTCCAGACCATATGCCAGAGCAGCGGCGGTTGGCTCATTGATAATACGAAGAACATTCAGGCCCGCAATGGCACCTGCATCCTTTGTCGCTTGACGCTGAGAATCATTGAAATACGCGGGAACGGTAATCACCGCATCCTTCACCTCTGAACCCAGATACGCCTCAGCCGTCTGCTTCATCTTGGTAAGAACCATCGCAGAAATCTCCTCAGGCAGGTACGATTTCTGTTCGCCTTTGAACTCCACACCAATTCGTGGCTTGTTATCGGAACCGGTGGAAACCGTGAACGGCCATAGAGCCTTGTCCTTTTGGACAGTAGGATCATCAAACTTTCGACCAATGAGACGCTTGGCATCAAACACGGTGTTATTGGGATTGGACGAAATCTGATTCTTGGCGGCATCACCGATGAGACGTTCGGTATCCGTAAAGGCGACATAAGAGGGAGTGGTGCGGTTTCCGTGTTCGTTCGCAATCACTTCGACGCGATCATTTTGATAAACAGCCACGCAGCTGGTTGTTGTTCCCAAGTCAATTCCAATTGCGTAGGAAGTCATTTCTAATAGGGTAGATGGTGCAGATTCTTAAGTTCTTTTATGGAGCCGAATACGATTTCATAATACTAGTTTTATACCGATGGATTATTCATTGAATCCATTAGTTGTTTCGTATACGCATCTTGATTGTTTCGAAGGAGAAATGCAATTCGTTGCCATGGCTGCAGTCGAAGATACTCGTAAACATCGTTTGCAGTTATGGGTTTCTTACGAGACAAATAGATTCCGTGAAGGGCATACAAATGAGGATGGTACATTCGATCGATTTGCTGAATGGGAGTGGTGCGTTGTACATGGACATCCATGTAGAGTCCGTGTAGGTACTGGATCATATGATTCAAAAACACGGTGTAAAACTCCATCGTATTCTGATCTTCAGGGTAGTACGAAATGTAGTATGGAACCACGTTCCGTTGATACAATGGAATAAACCGATCCAGCAAATATGCCGCGTTCCCGCGAAGGCTCTTGACCATGGAATACGCGTTTGATCGGAATCTCCAGCGATTTCCATCCTTATCTTTTACGACCAGCCCCTGAAACGTCCAAGGCTGTTCTTCCAATGTAGTTTGAATCCATGTCTGCAAATATGTTATCTTCTCATCGGCTCCGCCAATCGGAATCGAACGAAGGTTATCTCGGAATCGAAAGGTGGAATGATTCTCTTCGAATTGAATGGATCCGTCTTCGTAGACAATCGTTTTATGAATCAAAAAGGCACGATTCTCTGAAATAGGTTTGACGATACGATGCTCCGTGTGCTGAACCAAAAAGCTGTATCCATACGCGATTTCTTTCTTTTCCGGATCGGGTTGATCCCATTTCTGAGATTCTTCTTGAATAAGCCACTCCAACGAATTGCCTTCTTCCATGATCCAGCCCGTATGAGCCTCGATAAATAGTTCTCGAAAGGACTTGGAAGAATAAAACCGTCCGGATGCATTTAGCTTGGAACGACTGCAAATATGCAACGTCTTCTCTCCCGCTAGCGTAAAACAATTGATCATGAATCCATCCAATAATTCTTGGCATACCATTCCCGTTTCAATCGCCTGTTGGGTGGTTTGTACAGGAAGTTCGGTAGTCATGGCCTTGGGGGGTGAGATACACACAGGTCGATTCGTTTCTGTATTCCAGACTACCGAACGAAACCAACGACTGTGAGGAAGATTCATGTTGGAGACTCCCTTTTCATAACGGATGATACACAAATCTGATTCATCCTGGTCTACTACGCGAAAGGATCCACCCTCTTCGGATTCCAAAAAAGACTTCAATACCTGCCATGTGGAATAGAGACGAATCAATTCCGCAAATACATTATTGCGATACGAAAACGACATGATTGCGCTAGGTATCATGATATCATATTTCTTTATATTGGAGTGTTTTTATTGATCGATAGAATCTCTAGTAAAAGATAGGGAAGATGGAGGAGCAGCCACTGCAAGATGATAATATAGAAGAACTCCCTATCCATGTGTCGGCGGCGGAACCAGTAGAAATGGAGCGTGTTCCGAGCGAGGAAGAAGTTGCTGCGGAAATGGCGCGTCCTTCCTCGGTACAAATCTCCTCCCCGACGGGCGTGAACGAAGAGGATCCCATGGCGTTCATTATGGAATTGGGCGATTATGTGGTCATTGAGACAAGCACGTATGGAAGAATTGAAGGTACGGTGTATTATCGAAGTCTAGAGCGAATTAGTATCAAGCCGGCGGGTGTATCTCATTACCTCCATCATTTCAAGGTAGAACAAACGGAGGAAGGGGAACTATACGATGAAGCGGATGGCGTTATCGATACCTTCATCATTGATAAACGCAAACAATCCACCTTCGTGGAACAACAGAACTTTCGAGTGGATCAAATGGTGGATACCTTTAATTCTGAACGCGAACCTTATCGAACATTTAAGATCATCGATGTGTCGACTGAAGAGGATTCGATCAAACTCGAAGATCCAGAAGACACGGAACATCCTGTGGAGCTGATTTTTAACGGAGTCGGTATCGAATCGGATGAACCGATCGCGGTCCTACGAATTCGCCCCTCTCTCCCTGTAGAGGAATCATCGCCCGAGGTTATAGAAGAGGTCCCCTTAGAAAACGAAGATGTAGAGGATGTGGTAGAAGAATTATCTCTTGACATCAAGGATGTGGGTGTTATTGAAATAACCCCTCCTAAAATCTTTAAAGAGGCGTTGAGTTATGAACAACGGTTTCCTGACGATGTGCAAAAGATCGATGCACTCAACGATTTTCTGTTAGGTCTGGATCCATCGGTTCAGAAAGATCCGCGTACTCTACGCACCATTCGTATTTTGGTAGAAACCTTGTTTTATTTGAAACAGGGAACCGTTTCGTATCGAAAGGACGGATCAGTCCTGGGACCTCAAGCAGTTTCTCTTTCATTCCTTTCCGAATTGATTAAACATTCATCCATTCCAATGGGTCGCCCTGTCCTTATGGTTTCAAAGAGAGAGTATTCCATGGATGAAGAGCTGGATCAATTGGATGATGAAAAATACGATTCGTCTGAGCGACGAGTAGACGGAGACAAAGTATATTTCGAGAAATTCGTTCAAGAATTGATACAAATGAATGCATTTACCAGTAAGGTCGTATCGACTTCTTCTAGTAAGGGTTCGACGGTCGTAGAATGGAAGGATCAACAGGATTTCATTCAACGATTTATGAATCCGTGGAGATCCGTCGCGGAACCAACCTGGAAGGCGTTGGGTGATTCTGATTTTTTCAGAATGAGTCATCCGATTACCCGTCAAGTAGGAAGGGGTGTACACGAACTCCAGGCGGTGGTTCCAGGATACGTCGCTAGCCACATGGAGGACTTGAAACTGGCATTCGATCGAGTTTCCTTGGCGATGGAGAGATCCCTCGGACCAACCTATCGTAAAGGAAAAGATCGCTCGAAACAGGTGTTGATGGGAGAAGAAGGGGCTCGGATGCTTTCCTATATCATGTTTCCTGCTCGACTATCGAGACATCTAGGGCGTACACGTTCCAGACAATTGGCACTAGACACGTATCGCAGCCAACTTCCTCTTAAAACCATGCAGATGATCATAGAAGAAATGGGAGAACCTAAAGAAAATGGAACCTCGAATGATGCAATTCTGCTTACAAGTGATGACGTTGGTGAAATTTCTATTGCTGATTACGTGTCCGGAATGACGATTCCATCACTAGGACTGGGTGATGCGATGGATACTCTCGATCAATATGGTATGGGGGATCTGGAGCTGAACTCGGATCTAAGCGACGCACTTCTTCAGAAGATTGAAAAGTATCAAGCACAGTTGATCTCCGCCCTGGCATCCTTTCGTGAGATTCTTTCTTCGAATGAGCCACATGATCCCAAGCCGAATCCTATGCTTCCCAACCCAGAGTTCTTCAATATCATTTTAAACGAGCCGATGTTGCGTGCGGAATTGGAGGAATACAAGCGTGTCAACCCCTCTTTGGCAACTTCGGACATTGGACAAGTGAGTCATTTGATGAAATATGTCTCCAACTATTTCCAGGTAGCTGCTGGTAAGGATAAACTATTGGTAGGAACGGCCTTCTTACAAGCGGGTCTGACCGAATATCTGAAACAACTCAAAATTGCGAATCTGATTCGATACAATCAAACCCATGCAGGGGAACGCCCGAAGAAGAACATGTGCAAACACGTTGCGGACTTGGTAAGTGTTTACAAGATTAAAGACGACAGTGAGCGATTCCGTGAACTAACCCAGTTTGTAAAGCGATATCAGGGTGTTCGCTCCAGCAATTGGACGGATTGCCGTGTATGTAAGACACATCTGATCTGTATTCACGAACGGTTGCAACTTCAGGCTTACTTGAATCCAAAGGAAAAGGAGACGATTGAAAAGCAGATCATTCTTACCTGCTCGGGTGGACAATTCCAAGGAAAATACATTTGTCGAAATTGCGGACAGACTCTTCGTGATCTGGATTTTGACAATAATATGGAATTCGACGATAATGGAAAGCCAAAATCGGGCCGAGCGGTCTTAGTAGATGAAGATGCCCTTCTAGATCAAAAACTGGATTTGTTGGTCAGTGTTCCTATCGAGCCATCCCAGAAGAAAGAGATGGAACTAACAGAATACGAAATAAAATGCTATCATGTCATTCGCGAATTATCGGAACGCGTGGGTGTACAACTGGAAAATGATGGATATCGCACCGTCATCGATGATGTTATGCGTTTCATGAATCAGCTCTCTACTCGCGAGGAATATGGAGCAAAGAAGAAGATTGCCTATGAAGTGTTCGTGGTACGATTCCTCATAACTTCCTGTGCTGCATTCTTACTTATTGAAATTCAAACTAGAATTCCAGCATATTTGATTCGATATACGTTGATGGGATGCAATAATCCTGGATTTGAAGGATATCCTTTGGAGAAGGACAAGAAAAACATGCAGGGTGTGGAGTACATGGCATGTGCGATCTCTTCCATTATGAAACGCGAATCTCCGTGGGGGAATACAGGATTTCAATCCGAACCCGATGACATCAAGCGTATGAAAGGAATTGTCGCGTACATGGATAACATTCTGAACATGTCGGAACATAATGCGGTCATTCAAGGAAGACTTTCATTGAAGCGACGATATTTATTAGAGGTATTTGGAAAAGCATCCGATGAACAGGGAGGTTATTCAAAGGAATCGATCCCCTCCGCCTTTTTACCAGAACAGATCATCCTTACTCCTGAGGAGGCAGCCAAGGAGGTTATTCAAAAAGAGGTTATGGAGGCGATGGGGAATAGCGGGCGAAGTGCATTGATGAAACTGTGGATTCGCCAGGCCCATCTCGTGGCTAGAACATCTGCTAAGTTAGTAAAAGGAGCCCCTCTTTCTGAAACCACTTGCTGCACTGCAGCCATTTCGGAACCAGGCATCTTTTGGAAAGAACAAGGAAACTTTCCTGAATTGCATTCAAAACAATTGGTTCCGAATCAACAAGGATCGTTTATGCTTACCTTCTTTGAGCCGCGTGATGTAGGTATAGGGGCGATCGAACCAAATAAGGATTTATATTATCGCTTGTTTTTGAAGTGCTGTTTTACAGGTCCTCGTATTGGAAATCTTCATGAGCCTGGTCTTACTCACCGATGCATATGGTGTGGTTTTCAATTTCCTGGGCATCCGAAAGTCATCGATACGAATACCGAAGGACGTGGAGCACTTTCGGAGGTGAACACTACACAGGAAGAATTTAGCAAGTTATTGGACGCTATTCACGTAGTGAACCATGTGGACCCTGTTAGAAAAATGGAGATTTCCTCGTTGAATGTTATCATGGAACAATTTGGCGCAGTTTCCCCTCCACCTTTTGCTGAATGGAAGGAGGTCATCGAACATACAACACAAGAGTTCATGAAATTACCGCATGATGCAGGAAGAGATGACATTGCCAGTGCTGCAGCACGTATTTCCATGATATCGGCGGAATCAGAGGCAATGATATTTCAACGAAGAACCATGGCTGTATTTAGGGAATTAATCCAAGAACAAATAACAGAGCTTTCATGGAACGATTTCTTCAATGTTCTTCAGAATTATTTCATTATTCCGATCCAGCGA
>OFSF01000084.1_pt1 | contig 40902 bp, 28 predicted proteins | sample 1543271 | NCBI WGS metagenome assembly OFSF01 (sample SAMN07774227, study PRJEB24372) | wastewater metagenome | isolation source: Exp Tend VB 100WW | collected 2016-02
ACCCGAAGGTCCGTTGAACAAGGCGAAGGCGGCACGTTCGGCACCGCTTCGGCGACGGTGACCCCAGCTTAGGAGGCGTAAGTGTCTGTATTCCGTGATAAACAGGGAGGCGAAAGGGGGGCGGCGATCACGCTTTCACTTTCCTTGCCGGAACCGTGCATGGCCCGGATCGCCAGTTGGGTGGCGTTCGTTCAGATTGTGGCCGGATCGGCGATAATGGGGGCCATGAGCGTGAATCTGAAAACCCCGCAGGAAATCGAGATGATGCGAATCGCCGGCCGCATGGCCAGCGAAGTGCTCGACATCGTCACCCCCCACGTCAAGCCCGGTGTCACCACCGAGGAACTGGACCGCATCTGCCACGACCACATCGTGAACGTGCAGGGCGCCGTTCCGGCCAACGTCGGCTACCGCGGCTTCCCGAAGACCGTGTGCACCTCGGTCAACAACGTCATCTGCCATGGCATCCCCAGCGAAGGGAAGGTGCTCAAGGATGGCGACATCATCAACATCGACGTCACCGTTATCAAGGATGGCTGGCACGGCGACACCAGCCGCATGTACTTCGTCGGCACCCCGTCGGTGATGGCCCGCCGCCTGGTGGAAACCACCTACGAAGCCATGTGGCGCGGCATCCGCGCGGTGCGTCCGGGCGCGACCCTGGGCGACATCGGCCATGCCATCCAGAGCTATGCCGAAGGCGAGCGTTTCAGCGTGGTGCGCGAGTACTGCGGCCACGGCATCGGCAAGGTCTACCACGATGAACCGCAGGTGGTGCATTACGGCCGCCCGGGCCAGGGCCTGGTGCTGCAGCCTGGCATGACCTTCACCATCGAGCCGATGATCAACGAGGGCACCCGCTACAACAAGGTGCTGCCGGATGGCTGGACCGTGGTGACCAAGGACCGCAAGCTGTCGGCACAGTGGGAGCACATGATCGCGGTCACCGAGACCGGCGTGGACGTGCTGACCCTGTCGCCGGGCGAGTCGCAGGTCTCCTGAGGATGCTGCCGGCGAGTTCGCTGCTGGACACGCCGGCCGCGTCGCTCAACGACCCGGACTGGGCTGCTGCCGCGCGCCAGGCGCTGCAGCAGGCCGACGCGCGCCTGTACCGCCGCTTCGACCAGGGCGACAACATCGAGCGCCTGCTGGCACTGCGCGCGCGCGCTGCCGACCATCTGATCCGCCTGGCCTGGCAGCGCTGCCTGCCGGCCGACAGCGGGCTGTCGCTGTTCGCGGTCGGCGGCTATGGCCGCGGTGAACTGTTTCCGCGTTCGGACATCGACCTGCTGGTGTTCGGCGATCCGCCGGCACAGCTGGCCCATGAGGCGGCGCTGGCGCGCCTGTTCGCGCTGCTGTGGGACTGCGGATTGGCCGTCAGCCATGCGGTGCGTTCTGCATCGCAGTGCCGCGAGGCGGCAGCGGACCAGACCGTGCTGACCGCGCTGATCGAGGCGCGCCCGATCCTGGCCGATGATGTGGCGCGCCGCGCGCTGCGCGAGGCCGTCGACGATCGTGAACTGTGGCCGGCGCGCACCTTCTTCCTGGCCAAGCTGGAAGAGCTGCGCAACCGACACCAGCGCTTCGGCGACACCGCCGACAACCTGGAGCCGGATCTGAAGGATGGCCCCGGTGGGCTGCGCGATCTCAACACGCTTGGCTGGATGGCACTGCGTGCGTTCGGCGTGCGTGACCTGGAGGCGCTGGTCGGGCTCGGCCATCTGGGCGCAGACGAAGCCGCAGCGCTGAAGCGCGAACGTGCGGTGCTGGCGCGGCTGCGCTTTGGCCTGCATCTGGTCGCGCGTCGCCCGGAAGAGCGCCTGCGTTTCGACTACCAGAAGACCCTGGCGGCACGCCTGGGCTTTGAAGACGATGCCGAGAACCTCGGTGTCGAGAAGATGATGCAGGGCTTCTACCGCGCCGCGCTGGTCGTGCGCCGGATCAGCGACCGCCTGCTGCAGCGCTTCGAGGAACAGTTCGATGGCGAGGCGCAGCCGGAGCCGCTGACCGTGGGTTTTTCCCTGCGCCGTGGTTACCTGGCGGCCAACGAAGCCGACTGGCCGCGCGGCGACATCGGCCAGGTGTTCGCGCTGTTCGCCAGCTGGGCCAACAATCCGCAGGTGCGCGGCCTGCATTCGCTGACCGCGCGTGCGCTGGCCGAAGCGCTGCCGCTGCTGCCGGCCTACGACCAGGCTGATGCCGATGCACGCGAGCAGTTCCTGGCGCTGCTGCGCGGCCAGCGCCCGGTCGATACGCTCTCGCGCATGGCACGGTTGGGCGTGCTTGGCCAGTGGATTCCCGCTTTTGCCCAGGTCAGCGGGCGCATGCAGTTCGATCTGTTCCATGTCTACACCGTCGACCAGCACACGCTGATGGTCCTGCGCAACATCGGCCTGTTTGCCAGCAGCCGTGCCGACGAGCGCTTCTCGATCGCGCACGAAGTGTGGCCGCGCCTGCGCAAGCCGGAACTACTGCTGCTGGCCGGCCTGTTCCATGACATCGCCAAGGGCCGTGGCGGCGACCATTCGGAGCTGGGCGCGGTGGACGCGCGCGCGTTCTGCCAGGCGCATGCGCTGAGCACGTCCGATACCGAACTGGTGGCGTGGCTGGTCGAACAGCACCTGCGCATGTCGGTGACCGCGCAGAAGCAGGACATCGCCGATCCGGAGGTGATCCATCGCTTCGCCACCCTGGTCGGCAGCCGCGACCGCCTGGACTACCTGTACCTGCTGACCTGCGCCGACATCGCCGGCACCAGCCCCAAGCTGTGGAATGCATGGAAGGACCGCCTGCTGGCCGACCTGTACTTCGCCACCCGGCGCGCGCTGCGCGAGGGGCTGGAACACCCGGTGCCGGCGGCCGAGCGCGTGGCCGAAGCGCGTGACAGCGTGCGCGCGCTGGTGCGCGAGCGGGGTTACGACGATGCCACCATCGATCGCCAGTTCGCGGTGATGCCCGACGAAGGCTTCATCCGCCTGCGCCCGGAGCAGCTGGCCTGGCAGGCTGCCGCGCTGGTGCCGGTGAAGCAGGGCCAGGCGCTGGTGAAGGTACGCCGGATCAGTGTCGACGATCCCGCGCTGGAAGTCTTCGTGCATTCGCCGGACCGCGACGGGCTGTTCGCCGCGATCGTGATGACGCTGGACCGCAAGGGCTACGGCATCCACCGCGCACGCGTGCTGGACGGTCCGGCCGATACCATCTTCGATACCTTCGAAGTGAACCCGGCCGATACCTTCGCCGATGGCAGCAGTGCCAACCTGGAAGCGGCGCTGCGCGAGGCACTCAGTGGTGACCTGTCGCGCCTGCGGCCGTCACGCCGGGTGGTGCCACGGCAGCTGCGGCACTTCCGCTTCGCCCCGCGCATCGAATTCCGCGATGAGCCGGGCGCAACCCGTTTCGCCCTGGTCGCCCCCGACCGCCCCGGCCTGCTGGCCGATGTGGCGTTCGTGCTGCGCAATCAGGGCCTGCGCGTGCATGATGCGCGCATTGCCACGTTCGGCGAACGCGCCGAAGACACCTTCGTGATCAGTGACGAGCACGACCTCCCCCTGACTGAACCTGCCCGGCAGCAGCTGCATGACGCGATGCTGGCCTGCCTGGACCCTGATCGAAACGCCGGAGACCCCGCCTGATGGCCACCAAGCCCGCCAAGAAGACCGCCGCGACCCCCAAGAGCGCAGCGGCCCGGAAACCTGCTGCTGCCGCACCGGCCGCGAAGAAGACCCCAGCGCCGAAGAAGCCCGCTGCGGTGAAGGCCCCGGCGAAGAAAGCGGCTGCGGTGAAGCGTGCTGTGAAGAAGCCGGCGCCGGCCAATAGTGCCGAAGCGGTCCGCGCCGAAACCATCGCCCGCAAGTCGCTGCGCAAGCCTTCAGCCCCGGGCGTGGAAGAGCTGAAGTTCGGCATCGAGAGTGCCTTCGAGCGCCGGGCTACCTTGACCCTGCACGAGCTGGAAGGCTCGACCAAGCCGCTGGTCAACCGCGTGATTGACGGCCTGGAGAGCGGTGAGTTCCGTGTTGCCGAGCCGGACGGCCAGGGTGGCTGGAAGGTCAACGAGTGGCTGAAGAAGGCCGTGCTGTTGTACTTCCGTGTCAATGACATGGCCGTGGTCGACGCCCGTCCGGCGCCGTTCTGGGACAAGGTCGAATCGCGCTTCGCCGGCTATGACGAGGCGAAGTTCCGCCGTGGCGGCGTGCGCGTGGTGCCGGGCGCGATCGCCCGCCGCGGCACCTACTTCGGCAAGGACGTGGTGCTGATGCCGAGCTTCACCAACATCGGCGCCTATGTCGGCGAAGGCACCATGGTCGACACCTGGGCCACCGTCGGTTCCTGCGCGCAGATCGGCCAGCACTGCCACCTGTCCGGCGGCGCCGGCATCGGCGGCGTGCTGGAACCGCTGCAGGCCAGCCCGACCATCATCGAGGACCACTGCTTCGTCGGTGCGCGCTCGGAAGTGGTGGAAGGCGTGGTGGTCGGCCACCACAGCGTGATCGGCATGGGCGTGTTCCTCAGCCAGAGCACCCGCATCTACAACCGTGCCACCGGCGAAATCACCTACGGCTACATCCCGCCGTACAGCGTGGTGGTGTCCGGCTCGCTGCCGAGCAAGGACGGTACCCATTCGCTGTACTGCGCGGTGATCGTCAAGCAGGTTGATGCCAAGACCCGCAGCAAGACCAGCGTCAACGACCTGCTGCGCGGCCTGGCCGACTGAAGGTGACTGCGCCGGAGGATCTGGCGCAGTCCGCGATCTACCGGCATCCGTCCGACACCCTGGTCGGGCGGATGCTGCCGCGCCTGCTGCACGCCCCGCGCTGGACCCGGCTGCGCCGTGCACTGTCGCGGCGCTGGCCGATGCCGGCGCTGGTCAGTGACGTGCGCGATGTGGTCTACGTGAGCTGGTGGGTCGACGTGCGTCACGCACCAATGCCACCGCCGGGCCATCATTACGTGGTCCATGCCGGACGCACGCCTTACACCATCCTCAGCTACCGTCACGGCCACTTCGGGCCCGCGCTGGCTGGGCCGCTGCGTTCCCTGATGCCGTCACCACGGCAGAGCAACTGGCGCTGGTACCTGCGTCGTGACGACGATCCGGACGGGACGCCGGTGGTGCTGTTCGACCGCAACGTGATGGACCAGCTGGCCTTCGTCGCCGGCGCGCGCGTTTTCAGCGATGCCATGCAGCCGCATCTGTCGGTGCGCTTCACGCATGCGCTGGATGCCGAAGGGAGTGGCCACACACGGATCGAGGGCGGGCAGGGCAGTGCCCCGGCGCTGCACCTGCAGTGGCAGGCCGCCGCGGGCTGGGACGATGCCGGGTGGGCGGCGGCCTTCGGCAGCCATCAGGCCCTGCTGCGTTTCCTGACCTGCCAGGACGAGGCCATCGCCCGTACCTGCGACGGCCGCTGGGCCAGCACCCGCATCGCGCTGCCGGTGGAGATCGACAGCCTGCAGCCCCTGCGCCTGATCGGTGAGCAGCAGTGTCCGCGGCTGCAGGCGATGGACTTGGCGCTGCAGGAAGGGCTGGCCTTCCGGCTGCCACGGGTGCCGTTCCGGGTCGTGTCCGAGCGCCTGTTGTGAGATTCTGGCCCTCTGTTTTCCAGCATCACAGATGGCCATGAGCACCACTGTCTACGGTTTGAAGAACTGCGATACCTGCAAGAAGGCGACCAAGTGGCTGGACCGCTTCGGCGTGCCTTACACCTTCGTCGATTACCGCGAGAACAAGCCGAGCCCGGAAACACTGCTGGCGTGGGCTGGGCAGCTGGGGGGCCTGGCCGCGATGGTGAACAAGTCGTCCACCACCTGGCGGCAGTTGCCGGACAACCGCAAGGCCGCCGACTCCGAGGCCGAATGGAAGCTGCTGCTGCGTGAATACCCGCAGCTGATCAAGCGTCCGCTGGTGGTCACGGCCGATGGCACGGTCAGCCAAGGCTTCAGCGACAACGGTTTCAAGGCCCGCTTCGGCGTGGGTGACGCATGAGTGCGGTCCTCGACCTGACCTGCGAACTGATCGCACGACCCTCGGTGACGCCGGATGATGCTGGCTGCCAGACACTGCTGGCGGCACGCCTGAAGCAGGCCGGGTTCCAGTGCGATCACCTGCGCCTGGGCGAGGTCGACAACCTGTGGGCGACCCACGGCCAGGGCGCGCCGGTGCTGGTGCTGCTGGGCCACACCGACGTGGTGCCGACGGGCCCGCGCGAGGCCTGGGCCAGCGACCCGTTCACGCCGCAGATCCGTGACGGCGTGCTGTACGGCCGTGGCGCCGCCGACATGAAGGGCAGCGTGGCGGCGTTCGTGGTCGCCGCCGAGCAGTTTGTCGCTGCGCATCCCGATCACCCTGGCACGCTGGCGGTACTGCTGACCAGCGACGAGGAAGGCGATGCCATCGATGGTGTGCGTCACGTTGCACGGCTGTTCGCCGAGCGCGGCCAACGCATCGACTGGTGCATTACCGGAGAGCCATCGTCTACCTCGACGCTGGGTGACCTGCTGCGCGTAGGCCGTCGTGGCAGCCTGTCGGCCAAGCTGCGCGTGCAGGGCGTGCAGGGGCATGTGGCGTACCCGGAAAAGGCGCGCAATCCGATCCATCAGGCGGCACCGGCACTGTCCGACCTGAGCGCAAGGCGCTGGGATGAAGGTTATGAGAGCTTCCCGCCGACCAGCCTGCAGATCTCCAACATCCATGCCGGCACCGGTGCCAACAACGTGATTCCCGGCGAGCTGGAGGTGGATTTCAACATCCGCTACAACCCGCACTGGGATGCACCGAAGCTGGAGGCGGAGATCACCGCATTGCTGGGCCGCCATGGCCTGCAGTACACGCTGAAGTGGCACCGCAGCGGCGAGCCGTTCTACACCCCGGAAGGCACGCTGCGCGCCACCGCGCGTGCGGTGCTGGCCGAGCACATCGGCCGTGCGCCGGAAGAAAGCACCGGCGGCGGCACGTCAGATGCACGCTTCATCGCGCCACTGGGTGCGCAGTGCATCGAAGTGGGGCCGGTCAACGCCAGCATCCACCAGGTGGATGAGAACGTGCGCGTGGACGATCTGGAAGCGTTGCCGGGGCTGTACCAGCGCCTGGTGGAACGGCTGCTGGTGGGAACCCCATGACGGAATGAATCCCGCGAGGGTGGGTGCCGACCGTTGGTCGGCACGCCTCCCGCCGGGGCCGCTTCTCTACTCTGAAAAAATGAAGAACGGCGGCTCGACCGCTTTCTTCCAGTAACTTGGCGCGGCCATGTAGAAGTGTTGCGCCTCGGCTCTGGCGAACCAGCGCGCCGCCGCGTCGGTGTCTTTCTCCACACCCGGCGCACTGCGGCCCAGCAGCAGACCGGCGAAGTACTGGCCGAACACATTGCCCTTCTCACCGGCGCGCTGGTACAGCTGCAGCGCACGCGCCGGATCGCGCGGCAGTCCCATGCCTTTCTCCAGCAGCGCGCCCAGGTCGACCTGCGCTTCGGCGTCGCCGTGCTCGGCACGACGCTGGATCTGCGCCACCAGCGGATGCACGGTGTCACCCTGTGCGGCCACCGCATCCGGCAGTCGCGACGACGAACTCGGGTAGCGCTCGTAGATCATTCCGCGCAGGTCCCAGCGCAGCGCCTGCTGCGCGTCGCCTCGCTGGCGGTAGGCCTTGGCGAGCCCGTAGAACGCATAGGGATTGCCGTGGTTGGCAGCCGCCAGATAGGCGCGTTCGCCACGTCGCCAGGACGCGCGCAGGACAGGTGCAGGGTTGATATGGGGGCTGTCGGCATGCTGCAGCCTGCCGGAGATCCAGATCCGGCCCAGTGCTTCTTCCGCTTTGGTGTTGTGGAAGGTCCAGGGCGTGATCGCGGCAGCACGCTCGTAGTAGGTAACGGCGCGCGGATCGTTGAAACGTTCGAAGGTCTGCGCGGTGTCCCAGGCTCCGTCGAAGCTGCCGTCGGTGCCGCGTTGCTCCAGTGCCTGTTGCTGCGCCAGCGGCAACGTGGAGGGCGGAGGCAGGGTCTGGCAGGCGGCCAGGCCCAGGCAGAGCAGGGCGGCCAGCGCCGCGTTGCGTCCAGTGCGGTGTTGCATTTCCATTACACGTTTCACGGCGGGCCATTATGCGCGCCGGGGAGTGGTTGCCAACGCAACGGTTGCGCCGTGCCGGAAACCGGGGTAGGGTCGATGCCATGTCGATCCGTCTGGTCACCGCCGTCAATAACAACAACCGCAATAATCTGCGCGCGAATAATCGTGCGCGGCCGATGCGGGACTGCGCCCTGGGTAGATAGACGGCAACACACGCCCGGACACCAGAAAACCCGCATCAGCCGATGCGGGTTTTTTTGTGCCCGGGCGCAGCCCCACCCGGGCCTGGATGGCCGGTCGAACACCCTCCCACCCGTGAAATCCCCCAACAGGAGCTCTCCCATGTGTTCGATCTTCGGAATCTTCGGCCTGCAGGCCGGTGACGATCTTCCCGCCCTGCGCCGCCATGCGCTGGAACTGTCGCAGCGCCAGCGCCACCGTGGCCCGGACTGGAGCGGCGTGTACCTCGACGAAGGTGCGCTGCTGGTCCATGAGCGGCTGGCCATCGTCGACCCGGCCGGTGGTTCGCAGCCGCTGCTGTCGGCCGATGGCCAGCTGGCGCTGGCGGTGAACGGCGAGATCTACAACCACCAGGCATTGAAGGCGGCGCTGACCACCGCCTACGACTTCCAGACCGGCTCGGACTGCGAGGTGATCAATGCGCTGTATCGCCAGGGCAGTTCGCCGGCGCAGTGGCTGGAACAGCTCAACGGCATCTTCGCCTTCGCGCTGTGGGACCGCGACAGCGGGCGCGTGCTGGTGGCGCGTGACCCGGTCGGTGTGGTGCCGCTGTACTGGGGCCACGATACCCAGGGGCGCCTGCGCGTGGCCTCGGAAATGAAGGCGCTGGTCGATACCTGTGCCGACGTCGCACAGTTCCCGCCGGGTCACTACTTCGACAGTGCCAGCGGTGAGCTGGTGCGCTACTACCAGCAACCGTGGCGCGACTATGCCGACGTGCAGGGCCGCCAGGCCGACCTGGCCGAACTGCGCCAGGCCTTCGAGCATGCGGTGGAGCGCCAGCTGATGAGCGACGTGCCGTATGGGGTGCTGCTGTCCGGTGGCCTGGACTCGTCGCTGGTGGCGGCCGTTGCCGCGCGCTATGCGCGTCGCCGCATCGAGGATGGCGGGCAGACCGAAGCCTGGTGGCCGCGCCTGCATTCGTTCGCGATCGGCTTGAAGGGTTCGCCGGATCTTGCTGCTGCGGCGATCGCTGCCGAGGCTCTTGGCACCGTGCATCACGGCTTCGAATACACCTTCGAGGAAGGCCTCGACGCGCTGCCGGAAGTGATCCGCCACATCGAAACCTACGACGTCACCACCATCCGCGCCTCGACGCCGATGTTCCTGCTGGCACGGCGGATCAAGGCGATGGGCGTGAAAATGGTGCTGTCCGGCGAGGGCAGCGATGAGATCTTTGGTGGCTACCTGTACTTCCACAAGGCGCCGGATGCACGTGAATTCCACGACGAGCTGGTGCGCAAGCTGGACGCGCTGCACAACTACGACTGCCTGCGCGCCAACAAGTCGATGATGGCCTGGGGCGTGGAGCCGCGCGTGCCGTTCCTCGATCGTGAGTTCCTTGATGTGGCGATGCGCTTCGATGCCGCGCACAAGATGGTCGGTGCCGGCTTCGGTGGGCGCCGCATCGAGAAGGCGGTGCTGCGCGAAGCATTCGAGGGCTACCTGCCGGACAGCATCCTGTGGCGGCAGAAGGAACAGTTCAGCGATGGCGTCGGCTACGGCTGGATCGACGGGCTGAAGGCGCATGCCGAAGCACAGGTGAGCGACCGTGTACTGGCGGCGGCCGACAAGCGCTTCCCGCACAACCCGCCGCAGACCAAGGAGGCGTACTACTACCGCCACCTGTTCGAGCAGTTCTTCCCGAGCCGCGCGGCGGCCGAGACCGTGCCGGGCGGCAAGTCGATCGCCTGTTCGTCGCCGGCCGCCATTGCCTGGGACGCCAGCTTCGCCGCGGCGGCGGACCCCTCGGGCCGCGCGATCGCCGGCGTGCACGAGCAGGCACTGGCCTAAGTCCCAAAAAGGGGACGGAGGGGATTAAGTCGTTTTTGCCACAAACGACTTAATCCCCTCCGTCCCCTTTTTCGTATCATCGCCCCCTGCACATTGGGGAATGTTCATGGGCGTACAGACCGGGGGCCAGGCGCCGCCGATGAAATGGGGATGGCGTTATCTGGCCTGGGCCGGCGTGCCATTGCTGGCCGGGGTGCTACTGGCGCGGTATGCCGGGCCGGCAGCGCCTGCGGCGGTCGCCCGTGCCTCGGTAGCCGCCGAAGGCAGCTGGGCGCAGCACCTTGCCTCACCGCTGGGCCTGTTCCTGCTGCAGCTGCTGGTGCTGCTGCTGGTGGCCAAGGGCGCGGGCGCGCTGCTCAAGCGCTTTGGACAACCGGCGGTGATCGGCGAGATGGCCGCTGGCCTGATGATGGGGCCGCTGGTGCTCGGCAGCCTGCTGCCGCAGCTGCATGGTGCGTTGTTCCCGGCCAGCTCGCTGGGTCCGCTGGGCATGCTCAGCCAGCTGGGCGTGCTGATGTTCCTGCTGGTAGCCGGTGCCGAGCTGGACCTGGCGGCGCTGCGTGGCCGCCGGCGCTTCGCCTTCACGGTCAGCCATGCCGGTATTGCAGTGCCGTTCGTGCTCGGCGTGGCGCTGGCGATCTGGCTGTATCCGCAGCACGGTCCGCAGGGTGTGGGCTTTACTGCTTTCGCATTGTTCGTCGGCATCTCCATGAGCATCACCGCGTTCCCCGTGTTGCTGCGCATCCTTGCCGATCGTGGGATCACACAGACGCCATTGGGCCAGACCGCGATCGCCTGCGCGGCATTGGGCGATGCCACCGCCTGGTGCCTGCTGGCCTTGATCGTCGCCGCCGCCCAGGCCAGCGGCTGGTTGCCGGCCAGCCTCAACCTGCTGTGCGTGGTCGTGTTCGTGGCGCTGATGCTGGGGCTGGTGAAGCCGTGGTTTGCCCGCCAGCAGATTGCGCCGGGCCGTGAGGGACGTTGGTTGCTGGGTATCCTGCTGCTGTCACTGGCGAGTGCGCTGGTCACCGAGATGCTGGGCATCCACGCGTTGTTCGGTGCATTCGCTGCGGGCGTCGCGGTATCGTCCAACGCGCAGCTGCGCGACCTGTTGATGGCCCGCGTCGAACCGTTCGCGGTGACCCTGCTGCTGCCACTGTTCTTCGCCATGACCGGCCTGCGCATGCGCGCCGATGCGCTGCAGGCCAGCGATATCGTGTTGTGCGTGGTGGTGATCGCGGTGGCCACGGCCGGCAAGCTGCTGGGCACCTTCAGTGCCGCGCGCAGTGCGGGCATGCCCACGCGCGAAGCGTGGCGGTTGGGGGCGCTGATGAACACCCGTGGTCTGATGGAGCTGATCGTGCTCAACCTGGGCTACGAGCTGGGCCTGCTCGGCGATCGGCTGTTCGCGGTGCTGGTGATCATGGCGTTGGTGACCACGGCGATGACCGGGCCGCTGCTGAACCTGATCGAGCGACGCCGGGGCTGAGCGCTGGACGGTAGTGCCGGTACCAGCGTCATCGTGTGCTGCGCCTTGCCGGGCAGGAACGGTGTCGGCCGCCCATGCACCCAGTCTTCGTGGCCGGCGCCCCAGTACGGCGACAGCGGGTGCCCGCTCTGGCCGCCGGGCATGTGCACGATTCCGTCGGCCTCATGTCCGGGCGAAACCACCATGCGTTCGGAGGCGCCGAAGTTCGGCGTCTGCACGCGCGGCATGTCACGGTCGCCGGGCAGCGGGTCGGCGGGCATGCACAGCCAGCGCTTGGCGATGTCCGGCAATGCACGCGCGATGGGATGGCAGAGCGCCGCGGTGTTGCGCTCTCCCCAGGTGCGCTGGGCCAGCGGGCCCTGCTTGGCCAGCTCGCTCTCGGTGCGGCGTGCGGCATCAAGCAGCAGCGCGTCCCAGCTGTCGTAGGCCGGTGGCAGCAGGTTGGCGGGGCGTTGCTGCAGCATCGGCCAGGCCACGCCTTCCAGTTGTGCCAGGCGCGGGTCCAGATAGTCATCGCCCAGCTGCGCGTTGGCCGGTGCCAGCAGTGCTTCGGACAGGGTATCCATCACCTGCGTGCGGAACGCGCGCACCACCCGGTAGCTGACCGAGCCGGCCGAGGCCCGGCCGCCCCATTGATGGCTGACCGCCTTCAAGCGCTTCAGAGCAGGGTCGTCACTGCGTTCGATGACGTCATGCAGCAACGCCCACCAGCGCTGCAGAAACACGGCGCGATCATCGAGCTGGATCGCCAGCAGGTCGTGTTCGTCGAAGCGGTCCTGGATGGCGAGCAGGTCGCGGATCTGCTGCGCACGCGCGCCGAGGTCATAGCCACCGTTGCCAACAGTAGCCAGCGCCTCGCCGTCGAGGACGCGTCCGTTGGCGGTCCACAGGCGATGGTTGGGGGGATCGATCAATGCAGGCGAGGCATCGCTGCGGATCGGCCACGGCGCGCAGTCCTGGTTGCTGGCGGCATTGAAGCCGGCCGGCGCACAGCCGGGGCCGCGGTCAGGGCGGGCGCCGATCAGCCGCCAGGCAATGCGGCCGCTGCGGTCGCCGACCACCAGGTTCTGCGCGGGAATGCCGGCGCGGTCGGCGAAGTGCAGTGCACCGTCAAGGTCACCGGCGCGGGCCAGATCAGCGAAATCCAGGCGTACGGCGCCGGGCAGGTGTGCGACCCAGCGCAGGGCATCGCCACTGCCATCGGCATGGGTGTGCAGGATCGGCCCCCAGGCGGTTTCGCGTACCGGGAACAGCACGTCGGCCTGGCCGGCCACCGCGATGCGTTCTTCGTGCACGGTCACCGTGGCGTTGGCCGGTTCCGTGCGGTAGTCCGCCGTGTCGATGTAGCTGTTGGTGAAGCCCCAGGCGACGTGGCCGTTGCTGCCGACGATCACCGCCGGCAGGCCAGGCAGCGAGAAGCCAGTGACGTCGACCTGGCCGCCGGCGGCCTGCGGGTCCGGATAGCGCAGGCGCACCCGGAACCACAGCCCCGGCGCACGCAGGCCCAGGTGCATGTCGTCGGCAACGATCGCGCGGCCGTCGGCGGTGAGTGCGCCGGCCACCGCGAAGTTGTTGCTGCCGATGACGTCCGCCTCCTCCTGCTCGGTGCCCGGCTTTCCCTTCAATGTGCGCAGATCGAGCTGGCTGGCATCGGGCAGAATCGCATTGCCGGTGGCTTCGCCAAACAGCGGTGCATCCCATTCGGTGCCGTCGTGGGCAATCAGCGCGTACAGCGCCGGCGGCACCACCGCACGGATGCGGCTGAGGGCAAGCTCGGTCTGGTTGTTCGGGTCCTGCAGGTCGGCGTACATGGCCAGCCCGGCCAGCACGCTGTCGCTGGCCTGCCACGGTTGCGGTGACTGCCGCAGCAGCAGGTAGGCCCATGGCCGCACGGAGAGATCGGTAAGGCCTTCGTTGACGCCATCTACATAGGCGCGCACGACCGCGCCGTTGTCGCCCAGCGCGGTATCCAGATGCGCCTCGGTGCGGGCGCGCAGGCGGTGCACGCGCATGCGCTTGTCGGCGTCGATGGCCTTCGGTCCGAACAGCGCCGACAGCTCGCCGGCGGCACTGCGGCGCATCAGGTCCATCTCGAAATAGCGTTCCTGCGCATGCACATGGCCGAGTGCGCGCATCGCGTCGGCCTGGCTGCCGGCAGTGATGGTGACCACCCCCAGCGCATCGCGCTCGATGGTGACCGGCTTGGCCAGGCCCGGCAGCGCATGCTCGCCGTCCAGGTCGGCCAGGCTGCCGCGCAGCAGCAGCCACAGGGCCAGTGCGGTGACCAGCACGATGGCGACCAACACACCCAGCACCCAACGCCATGTACGTCGCATCGCACGTCCTTTCCGAACTCGTGGGCCGATTGTAGCCGCAGGCGCAACTGCGACTGATTCCGATTAGATCACCGTATTTTGAAATGCGGCACCCTATGCCACATCGATTCACAGGAGCCCCCCATGAAAGGCAACCCGGACGTCATCGCCTGCCTGAAGGAACTGCTGCGCGGCGAGCTTGCTGCCCGCGACCAGTACTTCATCCATTCCCGCCGCTACGAGGACCAGGGCCTGTTCGCGCTGTACGAACGCTTGAACCACGAGATGGAAGAGGAAACCCAGCACGCCGACGCGCTGCTGCGCCGCATCCTGTTCCTCGGCGGCGACCCGGACATGCGCCCGCATGCCACCGAGCCGGGCAAGACCGTGGAAGAGATGCTGCAGAAGGATCTCGACACTGAATACGCGGTTCGGAACAATCTCGCCGCCGGCATGAAGCTGTGCGAAGAGAAGGGTGACTACGTGAGCCGCGACATGCTGCTGGCGCAGCTGAAGGACACCGAGGAAGACCACGCCTGGTGGCTGGAGCAGCAGCTGGGCCTGATCAAGCGCATCGGCCTGGAGCTGTACCAGCTGAGCAAGATCGACGGCAACGGCGCTCCGGCGCACTGAGCCGCAGGCGCCGCCGGGCCATGCCCGGTGACCACCCGGTAGAGCCGACCGCTGGTCGGCTGCTCTTCAAAAGACAGCCGACCAGCGGTCGGCTCTACCAGAAGAAGCACAGCGTTCTGTCGCCCGCCAGCACCGGAGCATCGCCAGCCAGCTTTCGCCAGCCAGCCGCTCCACCGCCCGCCAGCCGACAACGAAAAAGCCGGGGAATGCCCCGGCTTTTTCGTGTCTGGTCTCCGGCAAGGCGTGTCAACCAAGGTTGACACCCACCAGGAGCAAGGCCCCAGCCTTTATTCCACCGACAGCCCTTCCACCTTCTGCCAGCCGCGCGGCAGCAGGTGGCCGCGGGTGGCGCGGGCGCCGAGGTAGGCGTCAAGCTCGTTGAACTTCAGGCCCATCGTGCGCTGGCCACTGCGCACCTGCAGGGTCTGCCCCGGGCTGATGGCCACGATGGCGACCACGCGTTCGGTGGCGAGCTTGGCCTTGGGGATCTCGATGATCTTGTTGCCCTTGCCCTTGTCCAGTTCCGGCAGGTCGTTGGCGGCAATCGCCAGCAGGTTGCCGGAGCTGGTCACTGCCACGATGCGGTCGGTGGCGACGTTGGCGACCACCGACGGGGTCAGCACCGACGAACCCGCCGATAGGTTCAGCATCGCCTTGCCGGCCTTGTTGCGGCCGATCAGGTTCTCGAAGCGGGTGACGAAGCCGTAGCCGTGGGTGGAGGCCAGCACGAAGCGGGTGTCCGGCTCGGCGCTGGCCAGGGTCACGAAGCTGGTGCCCGCGGCCGGCGAGAAGCGGCCGGTCAGCGGTTCACCGTTGCCACGCGCGGAGGGCAGGGTGTGCACCGGCGTCGAGTAGGCGCGGCCCTCGCTGTCGAGGAACGCGACCTGCTGCGTACTGCGCGCACGCACCGCGCCCTGCAGGGCGTCACCATCACGGTAGGACAGGGCGGACGCATCGACGTCGTGGCCCTTGGCGGCGCGGATCCAGCCCTTCTCCGACAGCACGACGGTCATCGGCTCGCTCGGCACCAGCTCGGTCTCGTCGATGGCCTGCGCGGCCTGGCGCTGCACCAGCGGCGAACGGCGCGCGTCGCCGAATTTCTTGGCATCGGCGGTCAGTTCGTCGCGGATCAGCTTCTTCAGCTTGGCCTTGCTGTCGAGGATGCCGAGGATCTTCTCGCGCTCCTTGGCCAGCTCGTCCTGCTCGCCACGGATCTTCATCTCCTCCAGGCGGGCCAGCTGCTTCAGCTTGGTTTCCAGGATGTACTCGGCCTGGTCGTCGGACAGGCCGAAGCGCGCGATCAGCGCGGCCTTCGGTTCGTCCTCGGTACGGATGATGTGGATCACCTCGTCCAGGTTGAGGAACGCGACCAGCAGGCCTTCCAACAGGTGCAGGCGGCGCTCGACCTTCTGCAGGCGGTGCTGCAGGCGGCGGGTGACGGTGTTGCTGCGGAAGGTCAGCCATTCGCTGAGCAGCATCTTCAGGTTCTTCACCTGCGGACGGCCGTCCAGCCCGATCACGTTGAGGTTGACGCGGTAGCTGCGTTCCATGTCCGTGGTCGCGAACAGGTGGCCCATCAGCTGCTCGGCGTCGACGCGGTTGGAACGCGGCACCAGCACCACGCGCACCGGGTTGGCGTGGTCGGACTCATCGCGGATGTCTTCCAGCCACGGCAGCTTCTTGGCGCGCATCTGCGCGGCGATCTGCTCGATCACCTTCGACGGCGACACCTGGAACGGCAGCGCGGTGACCACGATGTTGTGTGCTTCCTTGGTGAAGGTCGCACGTGCGCGCACGCTGCCGTTGCCGGTTTCGTAGATGTTCCGCAGATCGTTGGCCGCGGTGATGATCTCGGCGCTGGACGGATAGTCCGGGCCCTGCACGTGCTCGCACAGGTCGCGCACGCTGGCATCGGGGTTGTCCAGCAGGTGCAGCAGTGCGCTGACGATCTCGTTGAGATTGTGCGGCGGCACGTCGGTGGCCATGCCCACGGCGATGCCGGTGGTGCCGTTCAGCAGCAGGTGCGGCAGCCGTGCCGGCATCCAGGTCGGTTCCTGCAGGGTGCCGTCGAAGTTCGGTGCCCAGTCAGTGGTGCCCTGGCCCAGTTCGCCCAGCAGCACTTCGGCAATCGGGGTCAGCTTGGATTCGGTGTAACGCATCGCCGCGAACGACTTCGGGTCGTCGCTGGAGCCGAAGTTGCCCTGGCCCTCGATCAGCGGGTAGCGGTACGAGAACGGCTGCGCCATCAGCACCAGCGCCTCGTAGCACGCGCTGTCGCCATGCGGGTGGTACTTACCGATGACGTCACCGACGGTGCGCGCGGACTTCTTCGGCTTGGACGCGGCATTCAGGCCCAGCTCGCTCATCGAATAGATGATGCGGCGCTGCACCGGCTTCAGGCCGTCGCCGATGAACGGCAGGGCGCGGTCCAGGACCACGTACATCGAGTAGTCGAGGTAGGCGCGTTCGGCGTACTCGCGCAGCGGCAGTTGTTCGAATCCGTGGAACACGGGGCGGGCAAGTTCGGTCATGCGGCGTTGTTACCTGTTGTCGGGAGGCGGCGACGGCGGTCGCCGCTCGCAATCCTGTGATTATCCGGATGCGGCGGGGGATGCCAAGCCGCGCGCAGGGTCCAGCCCGGTTTCCAGGCCGTGTCCGGCCCGTGCCAGGTAGCGCCCCGGTGGCAGCCCGAAGTGGCGGCGGAACACGGTGACGAAGGCGCTGGCGCTGCTGAAGCCCAGCGCGTGGGCGATATCGGCCACGCTGCGGCCGTCGGTCAGCTGGCGCAGGGCTTCGGACAGCCGGGCCTGCTGCCGCCACTGGGCGAAGCTGAGCGTGGTCTCGTCGCGGAAGTGGCGGGTCAGGCTGCGCGGCGACAGTCCGGCCCAGTGCGCCCATTCGGCCAGGCTGCGCTCGTCGGACGGGTCGGCCAGCAGCTGCGAGGCGATCTTCAGCAGGCGCCGGTCATGCGGCATCGGCAGGTGCATGCGCTGGCGCGGCGCGGTACGGATCTCGTCCAGCAGCACCTCGATGATGTGCTGGCGCTCGGGCGTGGTGTCGTAGCCCAGCGGCCATTCGCAGATGCGGTCGGCCAGCGCCTGCGCCAGCTTGGACAGGCCCAGTACGCAGGGATCGGCGGGCAGGGTGGCGCAGGCCGGTGCGGCCAGCGCCATGCCCCAGCCACGCAGCGGGCCGTCGAGGGTGACCGTATGCGGCTCCAGCGGCGGCATCCAGCCGGCCGAGCCCGGCGCCAGTGACCACGTTCCGTGCGAGGTGCGGGTGGTCAACAGGCCGCGTTCGACGCAGATCAGCTGCGCGCGCTGATGGTGGTGCCAGTCCACTTCACGGACCAGGCCCAAGGGGCTGTCGAAGCGGAAGGCGACAACCGGTGGCCCGTCATTGCGCTCGAACCAATCCAGGGCGTCGTCGCGCAGCAACCGCTTGGGAGGGGGGATTTCTGCCTTGTTCATCATATCCGCTGGCTGAAATGTGTCATCCATTGGCTGAATTGTACTACCGGGCCACCTGACCAGATCATTAAGGTAGGCGCCTTCGTTGATCCAGCCCGCTGCTGCAACACAGCATTCGATGCCAGATCGAATATTTCCATTGAGAAATATTTTTTTTGGAAGAGAATGCTCCCCCATGATCTGTCCTGCAACCACTCCCCCCAGCTTCGGCCTGCTGCTGCGCCAGGTGCGCGATGGCCTGGTCCGTCAACTCGACGCGTCCATGGCTGAAGAAGACCTGGGTATCGGCTTCACCCATTACATCGGGTTGAAGGTGCTTTCCAACATGGCTCCGTGCACGGCCAACGAGCTGTCCCAGGCCATCGACCAGGTGCCCAGTGCGGTGACCCGCCTGCTGGACAAGCTGGAGTCGCTGGGCTGCGTCCGCCGCGAACCGCATGCCCAGGACCGGCGTGCGCTGCAGATCGTGCTGACCGATGAAGGCCGCGCACTGTGGGCGCGGCTGAAGCTGCGTGGCGACGCGGTGATGGATTACGCCCTGCGTGATCTTTCCGCCGACGAGCGCACGCAGCTGCTGTCCCTCCTCACCCGAATCCGCGATTCCCTGACGACCCCATGAACCCGATCCCGCAATCCACTCTCCGCCGGTCCGGGCGCGCGCTGCTGGTATCAGCGCTGGCCCTGGCCCTGGCCGCCTGCGCCAGCAGTCGTGGCCTCAACCCGCAGGGCCACGTGCTCGACGTGGACAGCCTGCACAGCGAACGCACCCTGGCCGACACCGACCTGAGCGCCACCGGCTTCCCGGCGCAGGACTGGTGGAAGGCACTGGGCGATGCGCAGCTGGACGCGCTGGTCGCCGAGGGCCTGGCTGGCCACCCGAGCCTGGACGCTGCCGATGCGCGCCTGCGCCAGGCGCAGTCGCAGGTCGGTACCGCGCGTGCCGATCGCCTGCCGAGCCTGTCGGTGTCCGGTGGTTACACCGGTCTGCGCCTGCCCGAGTCGATGGCCGGCAGCGAGATGGGTGGCCATTACGCTGGCAGCAGCCAGGTCGCGTTTGATTTCAGCTATGGCGTGGACCTGTGGGGCGGCAAGCGCGCTGCCTGGGAAGCGGCCGTGGACGGCGCCCATGCCGCCACTGTCGAAGCCCAGGCTGCACGCCTGAACCTGTCCACCGGCATCACCCAGGCCTATGCCGACCTGGCGTATGCATGGCAGCTCAATGACGTGGCCGAAGAAGAGCTGGGCCGCTCGCAGAAGTCGCTGGAATTGACCCGCCAACGCCGCAGCGCCGGCATCGACAGTGATCTGCAGGTGCGCCAGGCCGAGGCCCGCGTGCCCGCCGCGCAGCAGCAGGTGCAGGCCGCGCAGCAGCGCATCGATGCGGCCCGCACCGCGCTGGCCGCGCTGGTCGGCAAGGGTCCGGACCGTGGCCTGTCGATCCAGCGCCCGCAGGCGTTGAATCCGATGGCGCTGCAGCTGCCGGGCGTGCTGCCCAGCGAACTGTTGGGTCGTCGCCCGGACATCGTTGCCGCGCGCTGGCGCGTGGAAGCGGCCGACAAGCAGATCAAGGTCGCCAGGACCAAGTTCTACCCGAGCTTCAACCTGACCGCACTGGCTGGCGTCGTCGCACCGAACGTGGGCGATCTGCTGAAAAGCAGTTCGACCTTCGCCTACATCGGACCGGCGCTGAGCCTGCCGATCTTCGAAGGCGGCAAGCTGCGCGCCAACCTGGCCAACACCGATGCGCAGTACGACCTGGCGGTGGCCAACTACAACCAGACCGTGCTCGATGCACTGCGCGACGTGGCCGACCAGGTCAACGCGGTGCGTTCGCTGGCACAGCAGGCGCATTCGCAGCAGCAGGCGGTGGATACCGCACGTTCGGCCTTCGACCTGGCCCAGCAGCGCTACCGCGCCGGCATCGGCAGCTACCTGGACGTGCTGACCGCGCAGTCCACCCTGCTGCAGTCGCAGCAGCAGCTGGCCGGCCTGCAGTCGCAGCAGGTGCAGACCTCGGTGCGCCTGAGCAAGGCGCTGGGCGGTGGTTTCCAGCCCTCTGACGCCGACCGCGCACCGATCGCCTCCCATTCCGATTCCTCGCATTCCTGAAGACTTCCGCCATGAGCCAGACCCAAGACACTGCGGCCCCGGCCGCCCCCAACCGCCGCGGCAACCTGCTGCGCGGCCTGTTCGTGATCGTCGTGCTGCTGCTTGCCGCACTGGCGCTGTGGTACTTCATGTTCGGCCGTTGGTTCGAAGAGACCGACGACGCCTACGTGCAGGGCAACCAGGTGCAGATCACCCCGCTGGTGGCCGGTACCGTAGTCGCCATCAACGCCGATGACGGCATGCGCGTGGAGCGCGGCCAGCTGCTGGTGCAGCTGGATCCGTCCGACACCGCAGTAGCCCTGCAGCAGGCCGAAGCCAACCTGGCCAAGACCGTGCGCCAGACCCGCGGCCTGTACCGCAGCGTGGAAGGTGCGCAGGCGGACTTGAACGCCCGCCAGGTGACCCTGAAGCGCGTGCGCGACGACTTCGCCCGCCGCAAGGATCTGGCCGCCACCGGCGCCATCTCCAACGAAGAACTGGCCCACGCCCGCGATGAGCTGGCCGCTGCCGAAGCGGCCGTGGCCGGTTCGCGCGAGACGGTCGAGCGCAACCGCGCGCTGGTCGACGATACCGTGATCGCCACCCAGCCGGATGTGCAGGCCGCCGCCGCGCAGCTGCGCCAGGCCTTCCTCAACAACGCCCGCGCCGGCATCGTTGCGCCGGTCACCGGCTACGTCGCCCGTCGTTCGGTGCAGGTCGGCCAGCGCGTGCAGCCGGGCAATGCCCTGATGGCGGTGGTGCCGACCGAGCAGATGTGGGTCGAGGCCAACTTCAAGGAAACCCAGCTGCGCCACATGCGCCTGGGCCAGGAAGTGGAGCTGAAGTCGGACCTGTATGCCGGTGACGTGAAGTACAAGGGCCGCGTCCAGAGCCTGGGCCTGGGCACCGGCTCGGCGTTCTCGCTGCTGCCGGCGCAGAATGCCAGCGGCAACTGGATCAAGATCGTTCAGCGCGTGCCGGTACGCATCGCCATCGATGCCAAGCAGCTGGCCGAACACCCGCTGCGCATCGGCCTGTCGATGAAGGCCGAAGTGAGCCTGCGCGACCAGAAGGGCGAAGTGCTGCCGAGCACCCCGGCCAAGGGCACGGTGTTCGACACCGACGTGTATGCCAAGCAGCTGCATGATGCCGACGAGGTGATCCACACGATCATCCAGGGCAACCTGCCGCAGCAGGCGAAGGTGGGCTGAGGTCGCCATGTCCGCACAAGCTCCAGCCGCGCCCGGTGCTCCGGGCGCCCCGGCGGCGCCGGGTGCGGCCTCCGGGTTCCTGCCGCCCAGCGTCGCCCTGTGCACCGTCGGCCTGGCGATGGCGTCGTTCATGCAGGTGCTCGACACCACCATCGCCAACGTCTCGCTGCCGACCATCGCCGGTAACCTCGGCGCCAGTTCGCAGCAGGCGACCTGGGTCATCACCTCGTTCGCGGTCAGCACAGCCATCGCGCTGCCGCTGACCGGCTGGCTCAGCCGCCGCTTCGGCGAACGCAAGCTGTTCGTCTGGGCCACGCTGGCCTTCGTCATCACCTCGCTGCTGTGCGGCCTGGCGCAGAGCATGGGCATGCTGGTGCTGTCGCGTGCGCTGCAGGGTTTCGTGGCCGGCCCGATGTACCCGATCACGCAGTCGTTGCTGGTCTCGATCTATCCACGGGAGAAACGCGGGCAGGCACTGGCGCTGCTGGCGATGATCACGGTGGTGGCGCCGATCTGCGGCCCGATTCTCGGTGGCTGGATCACCGACAACTACAGCTGGGAATGGATCTTCCTGATCAATGTGCCGCTGGGCATCTTCGCTGCGCTCGTTGTGGGCAACCAGCTGAAGGGGCGCCCGGAGCACATCGAGAAGCCGAAGATGGACTACGTCGGCCTGGTCACCTTGGTGATCGGTGTCGGTGCGCTGCAGCTGGTGCTCGACCTGGGCAACGACGAGGACTGGTTCTCGTCGATGAAGATCGTGGTGCTGGCGTGTGTGGCCGTGGTCACGCTGACGGTGTTCCTGATCTGGGAACTGACCGACAAGGATCCGATCGTCGACCTGAAGCTGTTCCGGCATCGGAACTTCCGCGCCGGTACGCTGGCGATGGTGGTGGCCTACGCGGCGTTCTTCAGCGTGGCGTTGCTGATTCCACAGTGGTTGCAGCGTGACATGGGCTACACCGCGATCTGGGCGGGCCTGGCGACAGCGCCGATCGGCATCCTGCCGGTGATCATGACCCCGTTCGTGGGCAAGTATGCATCGCGCTTCGACATGCGCATGCTGGCTACGATTGCGTTCATTGTGTTGTCGATGACCAGCTTCCTGCGTTCGAACTTCAACCTGCAGGTGGACTACAACCATGTGGCGGGCGTGCAGCTGATCATGGGCATCGGCGTCGCGCTGTTCTTCATGCCGGTGCTGCAGATCCTGCTGTCGGACCTGGATGGACGCGAGATCGCGGCGGGCTCAGGCCTGGCCACCTTCCTGCGCACGCTGGGTGGCAGCTTCGCGGCGTCGCTGACGACGTGGCTGTGGGCGCGGCGCACCCAGGTGCACCACGCCGACCTGACCGAGCACATCTCGGTCTATCAGCCGGGCATGCAGGACCAGGTGACAGCGATGGGGCAGGGCGACCTGCAACATGGCGCAGCGGTACTGAACAACATGATCAACCACCAGGCATCGCAGATGGGCTTCAACGACATCTTCTTCCTGCTGGGCTGGATCTTCCTGGCGATCATCGCGTTCCTGTGGCTGGCCAAACCGCCGTTTGGCGCAGGCGCAGGTGCGGCCGCCGGTGGCGGACACTGAAACTCCCTGGAAACACGTGCTGTATTTTGACCCCGCCGCAAGGCGGGGTTTTTGTTTGTGCACCGCGGGTCGCACAGGCCCTGCCCTTGGGGTCCTGCCGTGGCGCAGGTTCAGCGCGTGCGATAGACGCGCTTGAACTCCACCCGATCGCAGAACAATCGGGAGATGGCCCACATTCCCGCCACAAGTACGGCGCCGCATGTGAGCCAGCCAGCCGTGGCCTGCAATCGGCTGCCGACCAGTGCGCCGCAGATGATGGCGGCAACAAAGACCAGCATTACGGCCTCCTTCGATGCGCCGTAGTGGACCTCGGCCTGGCATCCCACGCATACGCGTACGCCGTGGTTCGAGCCGGTATGGCAGTGAGGGCAGATGATGCTGCGCTGCATGGGTGCGTCCTTTGGGGAAGGGGGAGGGCGCTGGTCAGGTCGTGGCGATACACCTGCAACCGGCTTCTGTAAATCTGCCTTCCACCGAAAAGGAATCGGGTAAATCTCGACTAGGAAAAGTACGAAATGAACGGCTGACGTGAAATGCGCCCCAAAAGGAGGCCGTTCAAGGTCTGGTAACGACGCGCCGGGAGGCGGTATGCAGCAGCAGGCGACTGCCGGGTGGTGCTAGATACGACAGTTCCAGCGGTAGATGCGATGCCAGGCTCGCCAAACCCCGGAAACGAAAAAACCCGCTTTCGCGGGTTTGATCATCTTGAGTCATGGTGCCCAGGAGAGGACTCGAACCTCCACGGTTTTACCCGCTAGTACCTGAAACTAGTGCGTCTACCAATTCCGCCACCTGGGCGACTCAGGAGATGAATTATGGGGAGCGACAGAAGATGTGTCAACAACATTTCACACCTTTTTCTGCGGCTGTACGCCCAGGTGAAGCAGCAGGCTGCGCATCGCCGATGACAACTGCGCCCACTCGGCAAAACAGGCGCACAGGCGGCGCTGTGCCCATGCATCGGCGAGCGGTACGGCGACGGTATGCGTGTTGCGCCGATGCTGGCGGGCGATGGTCCGCGGCACGATGCCGACACCAATGCCGTGGCCGACCATGATGCATACGCCTTCGAAGGTCTTCATGCGGATGCGTACATCCAGGCGCCGCCCGATGTCGCGCGCCTGGTCCTCGATGTAGGTCTGCAGTGCATTGCCATCGGCCAGTGCGACGAAGGTCTCGCCGGCAACATCGGTGAAGGCCACGCTGCGCCGCGATGCGAAGCGGTGGTCTTCGGGCAGCAGCATCACCAGCGGATCTTCGGCGACCACATGCTGCTGCAGGCCGGCAGCGTCGACGGCATCGCTGATGATGCCGGCCTCGGCCTGGCCAGCACTGATCGCACGCACGACTTCAGGGCTGGTGCGCTCCAGCAGTTCCACGTGCAGGCGCGGGCGTTCGGCCAGCCATGGTGCGAGCCGCGAAGGCAGGTAGTTGGTCAGCGCTGCGGTGTTGGCATACAGATGCAGGGTGCCGCGCGCACCGTGCGCGAACGCCTGCAGTTCACCGCGCAGCTGTGCCTGCTGCTGCAGGATCAAGCGTGCATGGTGGGCGAGCGCGGCACCGGCTTCGGTCAGGCTGACGCCGCGTGGGTGCCGGTTCAACAGCGGGGTACCGGCATCGGCTTCGATCGTGCGCAGGCGCTCACTGGCTGAGCCCAGTGCCAGGTTTGCCTGCGCGGCACCGGCCGTGATGCTGCCCGCCTCGGCAATGGCCAAGAACAGGCGCAGGTCGGCGATATCCATCCGCATGTGATGCCCTCATCGCAACGCCTGCGCCTTCGGATCAGCCGAAGGCGAGGCCGGGAAGACCGCATTGTGCGCCGAGCGGCCGGCCGATCCAATGAAGGCATGAATGAATCGATGTACTTCTACGTGCTGCTGGTGGTGGTGTTCGTGCTGGCCGGTGTGGTCAAGGGCGTGACCGGCATGGGCTTGCCGACAGTGGCGATGGGTCTGCTCGGTGGCGCGCTGTCGCCGGTGGCGGCGGCATCGATGCTGTTCATCCCCACCTTCGTCACCAATGCGTGGCAGCTGTTGTCCGGCCCCTCACTGGGCCACATCGTGCGGCGCCTGTGGCCGATGATGCTGGCCGTGGTGGTGGTGACGCTGGGTTCGGCAGCGCTGCTGGTGCGGGTCGATCGCACCTGGTCGCGTGTTGCGCTGGGCGTTGCGCTGGTGGTTTATGCGGCCTATGCCCTGCTTGCGCCGGTGTTCCGCGTGCCGCAGCGGCGCGAGCGATGGCTGGGGCCGCTGGTGGGGGCGTTGTCGGGTGTGGTGACCGGCGCCACCGGCGTGTTCGTGATGCCGGCGGTGCCGTACCTGCAGTCGCTGGGGTTGCAGCGCGAGGAACTGGTGCAGGCGCTGGGACTGGCGTTCACTGTGTCGACGATTTCGCTGACCACTGGCCTGGTGCTGCACGGCGCATTCGGCATCCAGCAGCTGGGGCTGAGTACGCTGGCGGTGCTGCCGGCATTGCTGGGCATGTGGCTGGGGCAGGTGATCCGGCAGCGCATCAGTGCGCGGGTGTTCCGCGCCTGCTTCCTGGGTTTCCTGCTGCTGCTCGGGCTGGAGCTGGTGCTGCGGCCGCTGTTGTGATGCCGGCCGCCGGTCGCGGCGATGCCGAATCACGGGCATGAAAAAACCCGCTTTCGCGGGTTTTTCTCATTCTCGACGTGGTGCCCAGGAGAGGACTCGAACCTCCACGGTTTTACCCGCTAGTACCTGAAACTAGTGCGTCTACCAATTCCGCCACCTGGGCGTTCCAGAGGCGCAATTGTGAAGATGAATCCGCAGGCTGTCAACGACTTCCTGAATATTTTTCATGCAAGGCCTTCAAGACAGCCGCTGACCCGTTCTGCACGCCGTCAGCGGCTACCATGTAGGGCGATGACTACCAAAAAACCAAGCAAGGGCGGGAGCACCTCCCGCAGCCAGGCCCCGAAGAAGGGCGCCAAGGCGGGCACGGCCCGCACCACCAAGCCGGGCAAGCCGTTGCCGGGCTGGTTCCCCGAATTGAATGAAGGCGGCGCACCACCGCGTGGTCGCAAGGTCCGCAGCGCCGATGCCGCCGCTCCGGGCCCGGCCCCGGGCCGCAAGCTGCCGCCGACCGGCAAGGTGATCGACGATCCCTATGCCGCCCGCGAAGCCGAGAAGTACGAACAGCCCATCGCCAGCCGCGAGGCCATCCTGGCCCTGCTGGAGCGCTGCGAAGGGCCGCAGACCGCCGAAGAACTGGGCGCGCGCCTGGGCCTGACCGCGCCGGACCGGGCCGAGGCGCTGTCGCGCCGGCTCGGTGCCATGGTCCGCGACGGCCAGTTGGTGCAGAACCGTCGCGGCGGTTTCGCCCCGATCCAGACCCTGAACCTGGTCACTGGCGTGGTGATCGCCAACCCGGAAGGGTTCGGTTTCCTGCGCCCGGTCGAGGGCGGTGACGACCTGTTCCTGCCGCCGTATGAGATGCGCAAGGTCATGCACGGCGACAAGGTGCTGGCCCGTGTGACCGGCATCGACCATCGTGGCCGTCGCGAAGGCAGCATCGCCCGCGTGCTCGAGCGCGGCATGACCCGCCTGATCGGCCGCTTCAGCATCGAGATGGGCATCAACTACGTGGTGCCCGACGACAAGCGCGTGCAGCGCAACGTGCAGGTGCCGCCGGACCAGACCGGTGGTGCGCGCGATGGCCAGCTGGTGGTCTGTGAACTGACCCAGGCGCCGGACAGCCGCCGCCCGCCGATCGGCCGCATCATCGCCGTGCTCGGCGACAAGCTGACCGCCTCGCTGGTGGTGGAGACCGCCATCCATGGCCACGAGCTGCCGTTCGAGTTCCCGCAGGAGGTGCTGGACGAAGCGGCCTCGGTGCCGCTGGTGGTCGAGCCGGCGATGATCGGCGACCGCGTCGACCTGCGCAGCACGCCGTTGGTCACCATCGATGGCGAGGATGCCAAGGACTTCGACGACGCGGTGTACTGCGAACCGAATGCCGAGGGTTTCCGCCTGGTGGTGGCGATTGCCGATGTCTCGAACTACGTGCGCCCCGGCACGCCGCTGGATGAGGAGGCGCAGAAGCGCGCCACCTCGGTGTACTTCCCGGGCTTCGTGGTGCCGATGCTGCCGGAGACGCTGTCCAACGGCATCTGCTCGCTGATGCCGAAGGTCGACCGCATGTGCTTTGTCTGCGACATGCAGATCGACCGCGACGGCCTGGTCACGCATTCGCGCTTCTACGAAGCGGTGATGAACTCGCACGCGCGCCTGACCTACACCCAGGTGTGGAAGGCGGTGGGCGAGGACGATGCCGATACCAAGGCCTGGATGGGCGACCTGCTGCCGCAGGTGCAGCGCCTGCACCAGCTGTACAAGGTGCTGTCCAAGGCACGTGCCAAGCGCGGCGCCATCGAGTTCGAAAGCAGCGAAGTGCGCTTCGTGCTGGACAACCGCGGTGAAGTCACCCAGGCCGGCATGCTGGTGCGCAACGACGCACACAAGCTGATCGAGGAATGCATGATCGCGGCCAACGTCGAGGCGGCCAGGTACCTGCTGTCGCGCCATGTGCCGGCCCCGTACCGCATCCACGAGAAGCCGCCGGAAACCAAGTACGCCGACCTGCTGGAATTCCTCAAGGAGTTCAAGCTGAGCCTGCCGCCGTGGTCCAAGGTGCGTCCGGGCGATTACACCAAGCTGCTGAAGAAGATCCGGGATCGCCCCGATGCCACGCTGCTGGAATCGGTGCTGCTGCGCAGCCAGAGTCTGGCGATCTACAGCCCGGAGAATCACGGTCACTTCGGCCTGGCGCTGGAGGCGTACGCGCACTTCACCTCGCCGATCCGTCGCTACCCTGACCTGCTGGTGCACCGCGCGATCAAGCACGCGTTGTCCGGCAAGCCGCTGGACAAGTTCACCTACAACGCACGCGAAATGGCTGCGCTGGCGCTGCAGTGCTCCGAGCGTGAGCGCCGTGCCGATGAGGCCGAGCGCGAGGTCGACGAGCGCTACCGCGCCGCGTGGATGGAAAAGCACGTAGGCGGGCAGTTCGACGGTGTGATCAGTGGCGTGACCAGCTTCGGCCTGTTCGTGGAGCTGGACGAGTCGAAGGTGCAGGGCCTGGTCCATGTGACCCAGCTGCCGCAGGACTATTACAAGTTCGACGCGACCCGCAAGACGCTGACCGGCGAGCGCCGTGGCAGCAGCTACCGGCTGGGCGACCGCGTGCGCATCCTGGTGCTGAAGGCCAGCATGGAAGAGCGCAAGATCGACTTCCGCCTGGTCGAGCACAAGGGCGAAGACGAGGGCGATGGCCTGCCGCCGCTGCCCGAGCGTGGCAAGCCGGCCAAGCGCACCAAGAAGCAGTATTGAAAGGTGTGCCGACCAATGGTCGGCACCCACCTCACCCGGTCGGCACCCACCTCACCCGGTAGGTGCCAACCTTGGTTGGCACGACGTTACGGAGGACCGCAGATGCAGGGTCAACCCGAATACAGCGGCGGCTGCCAGTGCGGCGCGATCCGCTTCCAGGCGCGAGGCACGCTGACCGACAGCTCGATCTGCCATTGCCGGATGTGCCAGAAGGCCTTCGGTGCCTATTTCGCGCCGCTGGTGTCGGTGCGCGGCGTGCAGTTCAGCTGGACCCGCGGCCAGCCACGCTATTTCCAGTCGTCCAACGTGGTGCGGCGTGGCTTCTGCGCCGACTGCGGAACGCCCCTGACCTACGAAGCCCCGGATGGCGTGGCCGTGGCCGCCGGTGCCTTTGACCAACCCGAACGCCTGCCACCGACCATTCAGTACGGAGTCGAACGCAAGCTGCCCTTCGTCGACAGCCTGGCCAGCCTGCCGGCGCGGCGTACCGAGGAGGACATCGCGGCGCTGGATTTCCTGGCCACCATCGTGTCCCACCAGCACCCCGACCACGACACCCCGCACTGGCCGCCGCGCAGCCGATAAGCCACCTGTAGCGCCGAGCCTACGCTCGGCTGCTCTGGGTTCAGGCTTCATCGGCCGCCGCCCGCCGAGCATGGGCTCGGCGCTACAGAAGGCCGGCCGCAGCGCCCGGCCCGCCGATGCTCTACCATAGCCACCCCCTTTCCGGTCCCCGCCCGCATGAGCAAGAACAGCCAGTGGATTGTCGGCGTCAACGCCGTCGCCTCCTCCATCGAGAACGACGCCGAGAACGTCCGCGAAGTGCTGGTCGAGGCCGGTGCGAAGAACCCGCGCCTGACCGAGATCGAGGAAAACGCCCGCCGCAAGGGCATCGACGTGCGCAAGGTGAACAGCCAGGCGCTGGACGGTGTCGGCGGTTCGGTACGCCACCAGGGCGTGGCCGCGCGCTATGCCGCCGCCCGCACCTACAGCGAGAACGAGCTGGAAGGCCTGGTCACTGCAGCCGAGGGCAAGGCCCTGCTGCTGGTGCTGGACGAGGTGCAGGACCCGCACAACCTGGGCGCCTGCCTGCGCTCGGCGGCTGCCGCCGGCGCGACTGCCGTGATCATCCCCAAGGACAAGTCGGCCACGGTCAATGCCACCGTGCGCAAGACCTCGGCGGGTGCCGCAGATCTGATCCCGGTGGTGGCGGTGACCAACCTGTCGCGCTGCCTGAAGGACCTGCAGAAGCAGGGCGTGTGGATCTACGGCCTGGCCGGCGAAGCCACCGCCTCGCTGTACCAGCTGGACCTGAAGGGCAACATCGCGCTGGTGCTGGGCGGTGAAGCCGATGGCCTGCGCCGCCTGACCCGCGAGAACTGCGATGGCCTGGTCAAGATCCCGATGCCGGGCGAGATCGAGAGCCTGAACGTCTCCGTCGCGGCCGGTGTCAGCCTGTTCGAGGCCGTGCGCCAGCGCGGTTGATCGGCTTTCCGGTAGCGCCGGGCCATGCCCGGCGGATTGCTTCGCCGGGCATGGCCCGGCGCTACCGGCGATCCGATTCACGCATGGCGTGGATCGGCCGTGTCGACCAAGGTCGACACCTACCGGTAGTCGCCAACCTTGGTTGGCGCTCTTGCCGCCTCACCCCGCGCTGCCGCCCAGTGCCTTGAACAAGGTCACGTCGTTGTTCAGCTGGCCCTGGCGCACGCGCGCCAGCGACAGCTCGGCATCGCGCCGGGTCTGCTGCGCTTCCAGCCAGGTGCGCAGGTCGGTGGCACCCACGCGGTAGCGCACTTCCTGCGCCCGTTCCACTTCCACCGCTTCGTCGTACGAAGCCTGCGAGGCCGCCACCTGGCGCGCCAGCTGCTCGCGTGCCGACAGCGCGTTGTCCACTTCCGAGAGCGCGGTATACAGCGTCTTGCGGAAATTGGTCGCGGCGATCTGGTAGGCGGTGCCGGCGATATCGGTATCCAGCTGCGCGCGCTGCAGGTTGAGGAACGGAAGCGACAGGCCGGCGCCCAACGTGGCCACCGGGTTGCGCAGCACGTCACCCAGCGACGTTGCACTGGAGCCGAGGCTGCCGGTCAGGCTCAGCGCCGGGTAGTACTGGGTAGCGGTCACCTTGATGGTCTTCAGGCTGTTGAGCAGGCGCAGTTCGGCCGCGCGCAGGTCGGGACGGCGACCGAGCAGGTCGGTCGGCAGGCCCTCCGCGATGCTGGGGCTGCGTGCGCCGAGCAGGTCCTGCGGTTCGTCCTGCTGCGGCCAGGGCGTGCCGTCCAGCAGCACGGTCAGTGCATTGCGGGCCTCCACCCGCTGCTGTTCCAGCGCACTCTGCGAGGAACGCTGCGACTGCAGGTTCTGCAGTGCCTGGCGTACTTCCAGGCGCGATACTGCACCGGCGTCGAAGCGGGCCTGGACCAGTTCGCGGGTACGTTCCAGCCGCTCCAGGTTGGCCTGGCCGGTGGCGATGGACTGGTTGAGATAGGCCAGGTTCCAGTATTGGTTGATGGTGTCGCTGATCACCAGCAGCGCGGTGTTCTGTCGGTCTTCCTCGCTGGCCTCGGCTTCCCAGCGGGCGATGTCGCGCTGGGTGCGCAGGCGGCCCCACAGGTCCACTTCCCAGCCCAGCGAGACGCCGGTGGAATAGCTGCGGCGCCAGTCGTCGGCCTGGTCGGTGGCACGGCTGGCGCTACCACTCACACCTGAAGACGAAGGCTGCGGCCACAACGCGTTGCTGGCCAGGCCAGCCTGCAGGCGCGAACGCTGCACGGCCAGGCCAGCGGCGGCAAGATCGCTGTTGGCGGCCAGCGCCTGTGCCACCAGGCGGTCCAGGCGGTCATCGCCGAAGCCGGTCCACCAGGTGTCCTGGCGGATGTCGCGGCCCGGAGTATCCAGGCTGCTGCGCGGATCGTCGGCCGGCGCATTGAGGGTGGCGTCGCCACGACCGTAAGTCGCCGCCACGTCGGGGGCCTGCACCGGATAGCGGCCCATGGATGCGCAGCCGGACAGGGCGAGCAGTACAGCGCCCGCCAGCAGCAGGCGCGAGGGGGCAGGGAAGGGCAGTCGGGTCATCATCTTCATTCGCGGGCCAGGGCCTCCACCGGATCGAGCTGCGCGGCGTTGCGCGCAGGCAGGAAGCCGAACGCCACGCCGATCAGGGTCGAGCAGGCAAAGGCGGCGACGATCGAGGCGGTGGAGAACAGCACCTGGAAGTCGCTGGCGAAGCGGCCGATCATCGAGCCCAGCAGCAGGGCCAGGCCGATGCCGAGCACGCCGCCGAGCAGGCACACCAGCACCGCCTCGATCAGGAACTGCTGGCGGATATCACTCTGCCGTGCACCGACGGCCATGCGCACGCCGATCTCGCGGGTACGCTCGGTCACCGACACCAGCATGATGTTCATCACACCGATACCACCGACCAGCAGTGCGATGGCGGCGATGGCGCCGATCAGCAGCGTCATCGTGCGCGTGGTCTGTTCGATGGTCTGGCGGATTTCGGCGCTGTTGCTGAGGAAGAAGTCCTCGGTGCCATGGCGCATGGTCAACAGTCGGGTGATCGCTTCCTGTGCGGCATCCATCGGCGTGTTGTCGTCCACGCGCACGGTGATGCTGGACACGTGGCTCTGGCCGAGCATGCGCGACATCACCGTGGTGTACGGCAGCCACACGCTCAGGCTGGTGCTGCCGCCGAACCCGAAGCTCTGGCGCTTGGCCACGCCGACCACGCGCGCCGGCACGTTGCCGAGCAGGATCACCTGGCCGATCGGATCGACATCGGGGAAGAACTGGGTCTGGGTGTTCTCGTCGATCACCGCCACCTGGCCGAGGCCCTTCACCGCATCGGCATCGAAGAAGCTGCCGCTGAGCAGGGTCACGCCCTTGACCCGGAAGAACTGCTCGCCGACGCCGCTGACCTGGGCGGTGGAGGACTGGTTGCGGTAACGCGCGGTGACCGAGGTCGACACGCTGGGCGTGGAGCTGTCGACGTAGCTCTGCCGGGCCAGCGCATCGGCATCACTGGCTTTGAGCGTCTGCACACGGGCCGAGCGCATGTCGCCGAAACCACGGCCGGGGTAGACATCGATGGTGTTGGTGCCGAGCGCGCTGATGTTCTGCAGGATCTGCTGCTGCGAGCCGTTGCCCAGCGCCACCACCGAGACCACCGAGGCGATACCGATGATGATGCCGAGCATGGTCAGGAAGGTGCGCAGCCGATGTGCATTCATCGCCAGCAACGCCATGCGGAATGCTTCGGTGAAGCGGTCGCGCGCGGCCCGCCAGCTGTTGCCGCGGGCGACGCCGGTGCTGGCCTCGCGCTGCGCGCGGTAGGTCGGTGCATTCGGGTTGGCGCGGTCGGCGATGATCTCGCCGTCGCGGATCTCGATGATGCGCTGCGCGTGTTCGGCCACGCTCATGTCGTGGGTGACGATGATGATGGTGTGGCCTTCGGCGTGCAGCTCGCCGAGGATCGCCATCACTTCCTCGCCGGATTTCGTGTCGAGCGCGCCGGTCGGTTCGTCGGCCAGGATCACCTCGCCGCCGTTCATCAGGGCACGGGCGATCGACACGCGCTGCTGCTGGCCGCCGGACAGCTGGCCCGGCTTGTGGTGCATGCGGTCGCTCAGGCCCAGCCGCTGCAGCAGTTGTTCGGCACGCGCGTTGCGCACCGGGCCGGGGCTGCCGGCGTACACCGCCGGCACTTCCACGTTGCCGCGTGCATCGAGGTCGCCCAACAGGTGGTAGCGCTGGAAGATGAAGCCGAAATGCTCGCGGCGCAGTTCGGCCAGCTCGTCCGGCGCCATCTTCCCGGTTTCGCGGCCGGCCACCTGGTAGCTGCCACGGGTGGGACGATCGAGGCAGCCGAGGATGTTCATCAGCGTCGACTTGCCTGAGCCGGACTGGCCGACGATGGCCACCATCTCACCGGCGTGGATGTCGAGGTTGACGTCACGCAGCACGGCGATCACATCGTCGCCGGCCGGGAATTCGCGTCGCAGGTCACGCAGGCGCAGCAGCGGCGCCGTCGTGCTCATCGGCGCCCCATGCCCGGGCCGCCGACCCGCATCTGCATGCCGCCGCGGTTGCCGCCGCCGGCGCTGGCACCGGCCGCACCGGCTTCGCCGACCACTACGCGCTCGCCTTCCTTCAGTCCCGACAGGATCTCGGCCGAGGCGCCGTTGTTGATGCCCACGGTAACCTTGCGCGGCTGCGGCTGGCCCTTGTCGTCCAGCACCCGCACCATGCGCTCGTCGCCACGGCGCTTCGGCCCCAGTGCCACCGCCGGCACCATCAGCACGCCCTTGGCCTGCTTCAGCAGTACCGAGACCTGCGCGGTCATGTCGATGCGCAGGGTGCCATCCGGATTCTCCACGTCGAACAGCGCGTTGTAGTACACCGCGCTGCTGGAGCTGGAACTGGACGAGCTGCTGGAACTGGACGAACTCTCGTTGGCGATCGAGGCCGGCGCCGGATTGATCTGGCGCAGCGTGGCGTGGTACTTGCGATCCGGGTCGCCCAGCGTGGTGAAGTACACCGGCATGCCGGCCTTGATCTTGACCACGTCGGCTTCGGAAATTTCGGCATTGACCGTGACCACGTCCAGCCGTGCCAGCATGACGATGGTCGGTGCGGTCTGGTTGGCGTTCACGGTGCGACCTTCCTCGGCCACCACCGCCACCACGGTGCCGTCCATCGGCGCGGTAATGCGGGTGTAGGCCAGGTTGGCGCGGGCGGTGCCCAGCTCGGTTTCGCGGCCCTTGATCTGCGCCTCGTAGGACTGCAGCTGGGCACGGGCGGTCTTCAGCTGCGCTTCGGCGGCATCGTATTCCTGGCGTGAGGTGGCCTCGGCGGCCAGCATCTGCTGCTGGCGCGCGAATTCCAGTTCGGCCTGGCGCAGGGTGGCCTGCTGCACGGCGCGCTGGGCGGTGACCTGGTCCAGCGAGGCCTGCGCATTGAGCACCTGGTTCTGCTGGGTGGTGGCGTCGATCTCGGCGATCAGGTCGCCTTCCTTCACGGTGTCGCCCAGCTGCACCTTCAGCGACTTGATCTGGCCCGAAGCCTGGGCACCGACGCTGACCAGCTTGTAGGCGTCGATCACGCCGGTGGCTTCCACCGTCTGCTCGATGTCACCACGGCTGGCGGGCGTGGTCGCCACCGCCGGGGCGGCGGGCTTGCGCAGCAGCCACCAGGCGGCTGCGGCAACGGCAAGGGCGAGCAGGGCGATCAGTATCAGGCGACCCCGGCGGGTCGCGGGCAGCAGGCGGAACGTCACGTCGTGGCTTCACTCTCGGGGCCGCGGTGGCGGCGTTGGTGGGCATTGTGAAGACCGGGCGATGGGCGGCTCAATCCTCGGGGTATGTCTCTATGTAACACTGTCGGTGAATACGCGTAACCACAGGTATCCCGCCCATGGCTGGATACACTGGTACGCATTGCCCCGGATGCGGTTCAGCTGCCGACACGGGATGATCGCGACATGGAGACTGAAAACACGATGCATCGACTGCTGATCGTCGACGACGACAACGACATCCGCACCCTGCTGGCCGAACAGCTCGGCCGGGCGGGCTACCAGGTGAGCACGGCCGCCGATGGCACCGCCATGCGCCAGCTGCTGGACCGTGAGCATGTGGATCTGATCGTGCTCGACCTCAACCTGCCCCGCGAGGATGGCCTGACCCTGTGCCGCGACCTGCGCGCGCGCTCGAACACGCCGGTGATCATGCTGACCGCGCGTGCCGAGCCGATCGACCGCGTGCTGGGCCTGGAAATGGGCGCCGACGACTACCTGGCCAAGCCGTTCGAACCGCGCGAGCTGCTGGCACGCATCCGCAACGTGCTGCGCCGGACCGAGGCGCTGCCGGCGAACCTGGAGCCGCTGGCGGTGCGCCGTGCGCGCTTCTCGCGCTGGGTGTTCGATCTGGAGCATCGCCACCTGGTCGATCCGGACGATCGCGTGGTGGTGCTGTCCGGCGCCGAGTTCCGCCTGCTGCGGGTGTTCATCGCCCACGCCAACAAGGTGCTGTCGCGCGAGCAGCTGGTCGCGCTCAGCAGCGGCCGCAACTACGAGGCACAGGACCGCGCCATTGATCTGCAGGTCAGCCGGCTGCGCAACAAGCTGGGCGACGACGGTGGCCCGGACGGACTGATCAAGACCGTGCGCAACGAAGGCTATGTACTGGCCTCCTCGGTGAACCTGGAATAAGCCGCGATGAAGCGCCTGCGCCATTTCCTGTCCTCGATGGTCGGGCGGTTGTTCGTGATCCTGCTGCTGGGCATGAGCGTGGCCGCGATCGGCGCGACCATGCTGGCCACCTCCAAGCGCCAGCAGGAGTTCGAGCGGCAGAACCTGAACCGCATCGCCGACCGCCTCCAGGGCTACGTCAACCTGCTCGACGGCAACCCCGAACTGCGCGAGCGCCTGCTCGAAATCGGTGGGCCGAGCGTGCGTGCGCTGCAACCCGGCGCACGCCTGGGACGGGCCGATACCGCGTTGATGGAAGTGCTCGATGACCGGCCCGGCCCGGTCGCACGCGCGCATGTGCACTTCGCTTCGTTCCGCTCCTGCATTCCCAAGCTGCAGGACCTGCTGCCCCCGCCGCCACCGGGGCATCGCAAGCATCCGCGCGAACGTGATCCGGCGTTCATCCCGCCCAAGTGCCGTGCGGTCGACGTGACCCTCAACGACGGCACGCTGCTGAAGCTGGCGCTGGATTCGCCGGCGGTGGCACACAACGGCATCCTCGCCGTGGACCCGTGGTTCCTGACCCTGCTGGTGCTGGCGATCGCGGTGCTGGCCTATATCGTCGCGCGCATGGCCAGCGCGCCGCTGCAGGAACTGGCCGCAGCCGCCGAAGACCTGGGCGACGACCTGCAGCGCGATCCACTGCCGCTGCGCGGCCCGCGCGAAGTGCAGCGCGCCGCCGAAGCCTTCAACGCCATGCAGCATCGCCTGCAGCGGCACCTGGCCGAGCGCACGCAGATGCTGGCGGCGATCACCCATGACCTGCAGACCCCGCTGACCCGGCTGCGCCTGCGCCTGGAGAATGTCAGCGACGAGGTGCTGCGCGAGCGCCTGATCGGCGATCTGGCCGCGATGCAGGCGTTGGTGCGCGAAGGCCTGGAGCTGGCGCGCAGCGCTGAGAGCGCCGAGCAGCGCGCCGCACTGGACCTGGATTCGCTGCTGGAGAGCATCGTTGAAGACACGGCCGAGGGCGGCGGAGATGTCGTCTTCGAAGGTGGCAGCGGAGCGGTGTTGATGTTGCGTCCGCTGGCCATGCATCGCCTGTTTTCCAACCTGGTGGACAACGCGGTGATGTATGCCTACCGGGTGCGGGTACGGGTCGAGCGTAGTGGTGGCGCGATCACCGTGGTGGTGGCCGATGACGGCCCGGGCCTGGCCGAGGATCAGCTGGAAGCCGTGTTCGACCCGTTCGTGCGGGTGGAAACCTCGCGTTCGCGCGAAACCGGCGGCGCCGGTCTGGGCCTGACCATCGCCCGCGCCCTGGCTGAGAAAGACGGGGCGCGGCTGTGGCTGCGCAACCGCGTTGAAGGCGGGCTGGAGGCGGTAGTGCAGTGGCCGGCCAGTGCACAGGTGACGCCGCCGGGCCGCGCGGGCTGAGCCTTCGCGGCTGGCGATGGTGACGCCCTGGGCCGGGTTTGGCCTATCATCTGCGCATCTTCCCAGTTCCCCCCCGATGAGCCAGCCCGTTCCCGCCGGCATGCCGTCCCGCGCTGCCCGGCAGTTCCCGCATGCTGCCAGGCCCGGCAGCCCTGCCTGGCCGCCGCCGCTGCACTGATGGCCGGACAGGGGGACATCGGGCGCTGGGTGGAGCGCTGCGGATCAGATATCGGTCGATGGCTGCGACAGGGCCTGCTGTGGCTGCTGCTGGCCCTTGCACTGCCGGTGGCAGCGCAGGAGGGGGCTCCGCCACTGCGCGACTACGCCATTGATGTATGGACGTCGCGCAACGGCCTGCCGCACAACTCGCTGCGCGACATCGCGCAGACCCCCGAAGGCCACCTCTGGTTCGCCACCTGGGAAGGCCTGGTGCGTTACAACGGGCTGGATTTCACCGTGTTCGACCGCAGTACCCGCCCGGGCCTGCGCGACAACGGCATCGGCGCGCTGTTCGTCGACCGCCAGGGTGGGCTGTGGATCAGTGATTCGCGGGGCAATGTCAGCCATCGCGGCAACGATGGCCAGTGGCGTGTCTGGGAGCACCAGGCCGATACCCCGCAGGTCCTGATCCAGTCCATGCAGATGGACAGCCAGGGCCGCCTGTGGCTGCTGTATGAAGGCAAGGGCATCGGCTATCTGACGCCGGACACCGGTATCGTCTACCAGGCTCCGGCCGCCGACCTGCCGATGGCGATGAGCTTCACCAAGCTGGTGGTCGATGCGCAGGACCGGGTCTGGGCCGGCACGTTGGATGGACTGGTGCTGCGCGACAACGATGGCGTGCTCAAGCGCGCGCCAGCGACTTGGGGGCTGGGCGCCGGCAGTGGCCTGTCGTGGCCGTACCGCGCTCCGGATGGCGCGCTGTGGATCGTCGCCGGCGAGCGCCTGTACCGGGTGGAGGATGATCAGCTGGTGCTGATGCACCGCCTGCCGGGGCAGCTGCACCTGACCTCGATGCTGCAGGATCGCCATGGCGACCTGTGGCTGGGCACCGAGAACCAGGGCCTGCTGCGGATCTCAGCGCATGGCCTGGAGCGCCTGCCGGCGGGCCTGAACCTGCCGGGTGGGCGCGTGGTCAGCCTGCGCGAGGATGCCGAGGGCAGCATCTGGGTGGGTGCCAACGGTGGCCTGTACCGCCTGCGCGAAACACTGTTCAGCAGCTACACCGAGCGCGATGGCCTCAGTGGCGACTATGTGCGCACCGTGTTCGAGGACCGCGATCGCCAGCTGTGGGTCGGCAGTGCCAGCGGCCTCGACCTGCAGACTGCTGATGGCCGCTTCCGCGCGATGCCGCTGCACAACCGCGGCGGCAAGGCACCTTCGGTGCTCAGCCTGGCGCAGGGCCCGGACGGTGACCTGTGGGTCGGAACGTTCGGTGATGGCGTCTACCGTCTTGGCCCCGATGGCCGGCTGCGGCACAACTATGCCGCCGCCGATGGCATGCCGGGCGGCAACATCCGCGCGATCAGCGTGGACCCGCAGGGTGTGGTCTGGGCCGGCACCCAGAAGGGCGTGGTCCGCATCGACGGCGACCGCGTGCAGGTATCAAGCGTTGCGGGTATGCCCAGCGGCCTGATCACCGCGCTTGAGCACGATCACCAGGGCGACCTGTGGATCGGCACCATCGAGGGCATCCGCGTACTGCGCGGCGATCACGTGCAGTCGATCGACCTCGCGCCGATGGGCGGTGGCCGCAGCGTGTTCGGCTTCCATCAGCTGGGTGACGCGATGTGGATCAGCAGCGACCGTGGCCTGTACCGCTGGCGCAACGGCACGCTGGCACGGGTGGGGCTGGAGCAGGGCATGCCGGTGGATGCGGTGTTCCAACTGGTGCCGGATCGCCTTGGCAACGTGTGGATCAGCAGCAACCGCGGCGTGCTGCGCACCGACATGGCCACCCTCAACGCCGTGGCCGATGGCCGCGCACCCCGGGTGGTGGTGGAGCGCTACAACGAGATTGACGGCATGGCCAACGCGCAGGCCAACGGCAGCTCCAGCCCCTCGGCGATCCTGCGCCAGGACGGCACGTTCTGGGTGGTCACCGCCGGAGGCCTGAGCACCGTCGATCCGCAACGCCTGCAGCGTTTCCGCGAGCGTCTTTCACCGCCGGCAGCGATTGAAAGCGTGCAGGTGGATGGCGCCCCGGTGCATTGGGAAGGCCCGGACCGCAACTACATTCCCGGCGGCCGCCGCTTGGCGGTGAGTTATGTCGGCCTGAGCTACCTGATGTCTGACCGGATCCGCTACCGCACGCGGTTGGACGGCCTGGATACGGGGTGGGTCGAACGCGGCCCGCAGCGCAGCGTGGAGTTCGTCGGCCTGCCGCCGGGCGACTACACCCTGCACGTGGCCGCTGCCCATCCGAGTGGCAGCTGGGGCCAGCAGGAAGCGGTATGGAGCTTCACCGTGGAGCCGTTCTGGTGGCAGCGACGCAGCGTGCAGGTGCTGGGTGGCCTGTTGCTGCTGGCCGGGCTGGTGGCGCTGTACCGGCTGCTGCTGCAGCAGCTGAAGGCCAGCAACCTGCGCCTGGCACGGCGCGTGGACGAGGCGACCTTCGACCTGCAGGCCAAGACCGTGCACCTGCAGGCGCTGAACCAGGAAAAGACCGAACTGGCCGAGCGCCTCGCACGCCAGGCCGAGGCATTCGAACGGCAGGCCCGCGAGGATGCACTGACTGGCCTGGCCAACCGCCGTGCCTTCGATGAAACGCTGGCGCGTGACTTCGCGCGTTCGCAGCGCAGCGGTCATCCGCTGTGCCTGGTGGTGCTGGATATCGACCACTTCAAGGACGTCAACGACCGCCACAGCCACAGCATCGGTGATGCGGTGCTGGTGCAGGTGGCGCGGTTGATCGCCGCCGCCAGCCGCGATTCGGACCTGCCGGCGCGGACTGGCGGCGAAGAGTTTGCGCTGCTGCTCAACGACACCCGCCTGGAGGAAGCCGCACAGCTGTGCGCGCGCCTGCGCGGCCTGTTCCATGACCACCCCGACTGGGCCGGCGTGGACGGACTGCGCGTGACCTTCAGCGCAGGGCTGGTGGAGCTGGATGCCGACGACCGCACCCCGGCACTGCTGTACCAGCGCGCAGATCGCGCGTTGTACCGCGCCAAGAGCGACGGCCGCGATCGTACGAGTATTGGTTGATCGCATCCACGCATGGCGTGGATCTACCGTCCGGTGAGTGGTGGGTGCGGACCGTTGGTCCGCACTGCGTGGATGCGGTTGCGCCGTTGGCTGGCTTACCGCGGCCAGGCGTTGGCGATGGTGCAGAACAAGCGCGCGGTCTGTTCGGTGTCATACACCGCGCTGTGCGCTTCATTCGCATCCCACCCCAGCCCGGCGGCGGTGGCCGCACGCGCCAGCACCGTCTGCCCGTAGGCGATACCGGCCAGCGTCACCGTGTCGAACACACTGAACGGATGGAACGGATTGCGCTTGTGGCCGGTGCGCGCCACGGCGGCATTGACGAAGCCGAGGTCGAAATGCGCGTTGTGGCCGACCAGGATCGCGCGCTGGCAGCCGTACTTCTTCATGGCCGCGCGTACCGGGGTGAAGATGTGGTCCAGTGCCGCCTTCTCTTCCTTGGCCAGCCGGAACGGGTGGTCGAGGATGATGCCGGTCACTTCCAGCGACTTCGGGTCGATCTCCAGGCCCTCGGCCGGCACCACGTGGGCACTGGCTGTCTGGCCGGGGTAGAGCAGGCCGTTCTCGTCCATCTCGATCGGCACCGCGGCGATCTCCAGCAGCGCGTTGCGCTGGCTGTCGAAGCCGCCGGTTTCCACGTCCACCACCACCGGCAGGAAGCCGCGGAAGCGTTGTGACATCGCGCGCTGCGCCTGGGGGACTGCGGAATCGGGAGCGGCGGCAGGTGCGGGGGTGGGGTCAGTCATGCGTGAATTCTAGCAGAGCGACCCTGAGCGCCCGGCCAGCCTTCGGTGCATGCGTTCCCTGCGCGGGTGTGTGTCGACCAAGG
>OFSF01000092.1_pt1 | contig 38493 bp, 48 predicted proteins | sample 1543271 | NCBI WGS metagenome assembly OFSF01 (sample SAMN07774227, study PRJEB24372) | wastewater metagenome | isolation source: Exp Tend VB 100WW | collected 2016-02
TGTGGTGTTGTTGATTGTGCCGCCTGTGATGGCGACATTGTTGGCATCTTGTTCGGCCATTGTTCCCACGCCAGACAGCGCATGGTCTGCATTCCAAGCCGCAGCGCCCGTTGAGCTGAACGTGCTGTCGGCTGGCGTGGTGTGGGTAACAACAACTGTCATGCCAAGAACCTTAATTTGTAGATTGTGCTGAGATACAACTCAACAATACCGTCAATCAGATTTTGCAAAGGCGTGTCTGATTTGCTGCACACATCGTAGCGGCACTCCTCAATTTCAGCAACTTGATCAGTCAAAAACTCAAGCACATTATTGGTCTTCTTGGCCGAGTGCAGTGTAATAGGGCCAATCAAGCCGTGCCGGCCTTGGTAGGCTTCGGCAAACCCGTCAGCCAAGTCAATGATCTCATCATAAAACGTGTTCAAGGCCACATGCTTGGAATAGCTGCGGGTGTTCAAATGCACACTGTGCGTCACATCCCGCGCTAGAAACAACAAGCCTACAAAATCTGCTGCTGTTTTCATTGTGGTATTTCCTCACGTACTTCAGGCATCATCAAGTTCTGCGACTCCATGGCCGCAGCCACTACGCCCATGGCGATGTCTTGGATCTGCTCCTCGCTCATGCCGGCCTGCACCGCGCTGATGCGCTGAGTCTCTGCACTGTAGGCTTTGATCTCAGCTTCAAACGTCTTGATGTCCAAGTCGCGTGCTTCCATAGACTGCTGGACATTCTGAAGCATGCTGTGCATGTTCTCCATCTCAGCGGCCATGGCCTGCATCTGCATCTCAGCTGCTTGCAACTCAGGCGACTTGTCGCCGTCTTCCATGAGTTTGGGATCAATGGTCTTGGCAAAGCGTTTGCTCATCTCTTGAGCGCCTGGCCAGTCCATGTTCTTCACAAACAAGTCGCCAGCCACTTGCCACAGCTGTGGGTTGCCCTGCAACAGTTGAGCCATGGCTTCGAGCGCTTCTTGGCGCTTGGTCGCATAGCCTGGGCCAGTGGTGGCCACCACGTCGTACTTACCGACGCCTGGGTTGTAGATCTTCTCAATCACGATGTCAGGGTCGTTCATGTCGCGGATTTCTTTGACAGGTTCTTGCTGCTCAGGGTTGATCTTGACCATCTTAGTCTCGCCGTCTTCCCCGATGATGCGGGCAATGCGCTGAGTGTCGTAAATCTTAGGAATTAAGTCTACCAGCTGACGGGCGACGTGTCTCACCGCACGGGTTAGGTTGTCGCCGTAGTGGTACGTACCTACATCACCCTCACGTTGGCGAGCAAGGATCGCTTTACCGCTGCGCTCGTTAGAACCCATGCCTAAACTGGCGTTATATTGGCCCGTTGTAGACTTAATGTCCTCAGATGCGCCAGCTTTGGCCTGCAATAGGCCGCTAGAGGCCATTGGCGGCTGCGCACGCTGGGGTAGTGGCAAGACTGCACCTTGGCCGTCTGTAACGTCTGGATTGACCTCTAAATAAGGCCAATTGTTTGTGTTAGCCGTTTTCCACTTGTCTTCGTAGCCCTCGAACTGGCCGCCGTAGCCAATGAACGGTGCTTTAGGCGCCAAAGCCAACATTTCAGCTTCTTGGCTGACCCAATAGTTGTACATTCTTTGAGCGTCTTTGGCATTTCTAACCAAGCCTGATACATACAAGCGGCCATCAACTTCAAACTCATTGCCAACCACGCGGATGACAGGGATCCATTTGCCGGCCCAGTCGTTCTGCTCAAGAATCTCATAACCGTTGATCTTGCAGTATTTGACTTTAGGGTTGACTGACTCGCGGGTGCGTTTGGGTTCACCGTAAAACGCCCTGAGTTGTTTGTCTTCAGGGGTGTTTTGGAATGCCGTCTGCCCGCCTGGGTACATGTTCAGTTTGGCTTTTTCGTAGTCAATGTAGTAGTAACTGGCAATGCGTACAGTGTCTTCATTGAGCCAGTTGCTGATTGATTGGTCACCAACACCTAAAGATTGGAGCGTTGAGATAGGCGCAGCGTCTGGGTACTGGCGCTCGTACTCTGCTTTGGTCAAATCTTCGGTGATAAAGCAATACTTGGCATCCGCACCCGTTGGGTCTTGGATCAGAGGATCCATGTAGACTGAGAATGAGTTGCGAATGCGGCCAATCTTAATGTCTTGATCAAACGTGTTGGGTTCGCAATACTCAGTCATCAGCGTGATGTAACCTTCGCCGTAGGCGACTTGGTTCTCACACGCTGTGTCATACGCCACGTCTGCGTCACTGATGTACTCAATGTGGCGAATCATGCCGTTGAAAATCTCAGCCACCTGCACGTCAGCGTTGTCGTCCACTGGAATGACCTTGGCGCCTGGGCGGTTCTGACGCATGTCATTTGTCACTTGACGAACGTGTTGCGGCAGTTTGTTGATCGTTAAGGTAGGTCTAGCGTTGATCGTCTGACCCTGCACCGCACCACGGGTGGCCAATACGTCAGCAGGCCATTGCCAATGATTATCTGGTGAGCCTGCATAAAAGCGTAGATCGTCTATCTCGTCTTCGCGTGACTCAGCCAGCGCTGAGACAGCCATGTCCAAACGCGCGCGGGCAACGGTCAGTATGTCAGAGTCACTTTTGGGTGGTTTGCCGCCAGCCGCTACGTTAGCGACTGCGACCATGCCTGTTTGATCTGCCATATTACTTCTTCTTTGCTTTTAAGGCTTCACGCTTAACAGAATAAGCAATGGCCACGGCTTGTTTTACGGGCTTACCAGCTTGAACTTCAGCTTTTACGTTCTTGCGGAAGGCTTCGGGCGATTTAGACTTTACAAGTGGCATTATGACCCCATCCAAGAAGTAGTCACCACGCTTCTGTCTGAATACATGCGGCGCTGCGTGGGTTCACGCGCCTCACGGTGAGCCACGGGGTAAGCAAAAGTGACGCAAATCGCGTCTGCCGCGTCTGGCGATGCTAATCCCCGTGCTTTCATGTCTTTTTTCGACTCCAAGAAGATTGTACCCTTAGAGTCGGGCTTCATCATAGGTGAAATTAGATCAGTTTTGAGAAATCTGTCAAGCGGAATTGATGCCCCTTTAAGCCAATCTTTCATCGCCCCCCACATTTCGGCCCTTTTGTTCCCATACATGATGGGATTCTTAGACTTAGTACCAAAGTTGATGCCCTTGACCTTGTAGCGCTGCTCTTTGAGCCTGTCCACAATGCCTGCACCTAAGCCCCCTTCGTCAATCACGACCAAAGTTGGCTTGTATTCCTCTATCACGTCGATCACATGCCCAACCACCGTCATGGTGTCATCGCCCCGATGACGTCTGATGGAAACAATGTCCCTGCCTTGCCTGACCGCAATGACCGTCGCGTCAGCGCCAAACCTAGCAGGGTCGACACCGATCACAATCGGCGCGCTGGCGTCTTTATACGCTGGCCGTTTCATAGCGTCGTCGACTAACAAAGCCGAGATGAACTGATCGTCGCCTTCGGACGGGAACTGACCATAGACCTCGACGTGCGCTTGCGCTGAGTCTGGGCCGTACTCGTCAATGATTTGCTGGTACACCTGCTTGTCTGTGCCCTCGACCGTGCGGGCGTCCACTACCTTGGTCGACCAAAACTCCCGTTTGCTGTTAAACGCTTCGTAGAAGTACCCCGTGTTGCGCCGTGGGTTGCTAAACGCCATCCAGAACCTGTTAGGCGTGTTCTCTGTGAAGAATCCACTGGTGACCGCCCAGATGCTGTCGTCAATACCAGACGCTTCGTCAAACACGACCAACACCCCATCAAAGTTGTGCACACCCGCATAAGCGTCAGGATTCTCGGCTGACCATAAGCGCCCTTCCACGCCCCAGTAGCGTGTGCCCTTCTTAAGATCACGCTCAACTAATTCGGTGAGCCACTTGGCCGGCATAAGGCGGGTTGCTGAGACTTCAAACCAGTGCGAGTTGAGGCTCATTGCCAGCCACTTGGTTATCTCGGCCCAAGTGACAGACCTGAGCTGAGATTCACTATTAGCCGAGATGATGGTCGTCGAGCCTATCCGCGTGGACAACATCCAGATGGTGATCCATGACACTAACGCCGACTTACCAATACCCCGCCCAGAGGAGACAGCGCTTCTTAGGGTATCAAAATCTATCTTGCCTTGGTTTTGTTTGATGTGTACTGCAATATCACTGAGGATCTCACGCTGCCATTTGCGTGGGCCTTGGAAGTGTTCCAGTGGCGTGCCTGCCTGGCCCCAAGGAAACGTGAACATCACAAACGCCAGTGGGTTGTCCTTAATGGCTGGCGCCCATAAGCGTGCCATCAGTTCCTGTTCGTCTTCAGCGCTGTATATGGTCGATTGCATGGACTGGGGTTTCTATAATGTTGGCGTCGCTTATATCTAGCGCTCGCTTATTTGCCTCGGCCAGCGCGCCTGTGATTGATATGCGCTGATCCACCTCGACAGATATGGCCTGCTTGGCCACCCAGCCGTGCTGGTGCTTCAAGACTTCTAAGGCCATCTTAGCGTCGCCGTCTAGCGCTGCGTTTCTGACGACGTTGGCCATCTCAATCTCAGCGTCTGCTTTGCCTTTTTGCGCAGCCATCTCAACTACGGGGTCAAGTTGCGTGAGTTGTCGGTATTCTGTGGGCAGCATGCCGGCGGCCAAAGCAAGTGAGTCGCCTTTGAGGCCCAGCTTGGCGGCGTCATATACAGCTTTTAAGCGCGACTCTGTTGCCTGCACATTGCGCGGTGTGAATGGAATTGAATAGAACATAGCGTCTCCATGCGGTTGCACGTAGCGTTGAGTTTACAACAAATAAAAAAATTTAAAAACAGTTGGCTTTTTAACTGGCGGCAATAAAAAAATTGTTTACGACCCGTACGTTTTCGCAGGCCCTTTGCCGCCGGCCCTACCCACCCCCCTCAAAGCAAAATGCCGTATTTTATGTGCACCCAGCTGTTAGTCTTTGGGTCATTTGGGTCATTTGGGTCACGGTTTTTAATCGCAAGCTGGCGCCAGCATGCCATGGTTTTTTGGGTCATCTGGGTCATGTGTTTTTGTGTGTAACCCTTCATTTGGGTCATTTGGGTCATGTGTTTTTGTGTGACCCAAATGACCCAAAAGCGCAGATCTGGCGCCCAGGCGCTTTGGGTCTTTGGGTCATTTGGGTCATTTTGGCTATCGTTTTAAATCGGCGCGGGTAGGCGCGTCCGAACGTGTGCACAGATTTCTAAGGGTTATTACTACTGTACGTATATACAGTGTATTATTTTTTGATGTTATCTATAAACCATGACCCAAATGACCCAAAGCATAGAATTTTCTAATACTGGCGCGCTTTGGCGCTTAGGTCATCGCAGCGCGAATGCATGACCTAAGCGCGACCCAAATGACCCAACTATGCAAAATTCGCATAACGTCAAAATAGTTGTTGACAGTGTAAAGAAATCCCTTACAATAGCAACACTGGCAAACAAAAAGCCGGTAAACAATCCACTAAATTAAGGTACAAAATGACAAAATCTGAAATTCGCGAATTGCAATTGATCACAAAATACCGCGCAGCTGGCTTAGGCCCTGACTACGTTGCGCGCGCGTTATCTGCGCTCATTCGCTGCGCTCGCAGCCAAAAAAGCGCCGAAGCGCTCCGCGCTCATGCCCTGGCCTTCGGTGTGACAAATCATCCTGAATTTATCGCGTAAGTAAACCGGCCAGCTAAGCGCTGGCCTTCATTCAATAAACTAAAGGCAAAACAACATGAAAAAAGCATTATTAGATCTACTGGCCGTGATCATCATCGCTGGCGCGCTGCTAATCGGCGCGCTGGCTTATTTTGACGTATTAACCAAATAAGGGCCGGCTATGAAAACATCAAAACCCCTAGGCTATATTTTGTATGAAGGCCCGTCCCAAATTGACGGCGCGCCTATTGTCGTCATTGTGAACAAAATAGATGGATCCGATAACGCGAAAACCGGCGCTATGGTGCAAACTTTTATTATTCGGTCCGATATCGCGCCGACCGAAGCGCTGCGCACCGGCGACGACGCGTCAATCTGCGGCGATTGTGAGCACCGGCCGATTTTGGCCAGGGAAACCGGAAAACCGCCGTGCTACGTCAACGTCGGCCGGTCGGTGCGATCGGTTTTTGAAGCATACAAGCGCGGCCGGTATGAGCGCGCCGACCCGGCCACCATAGCGCGCGCGATCGCTGGCCTACTCTTGAGAATCGGCACGTACGGCGACCCGTTCGCGGCGCCGGTCGAATATTGGCAAGCGCTGGTGCAACATGTGGCCGGTCATTCGGGTTATTCGCATGCATGGAAAAACCCTAATTTTGATCACGCCGCTTGGGCGCCGTTATTGATGGCCAGCGCCGATTCTATTGACGACGCGGCGCATGCCAATTTATTAGGTATGCGGGTTTTTCGGGTATCGGTCGGCGTCGACAAGCAAGCCGGCGAGACAACATGTCCGGCCAGCGCCGAAGGTGGCAAGCGCGCAACATGCGCCAGCTGTTTATTATGCGCCGGCACCAGCAAGCAAGCGCGCGATATTGTGATTGCAGATCACGCCAGCGGCCACCAGCGCCGCGTTATTTCAATTGGAGTAGCAGCATGAAATTTTCAATAAATGACAAGGTGGCATTTTCCCGCGCCGTGGTCCGGCGCTTGGGTCACGATAAACCCACAGCGGACGCGCGCGGCGTGGTGGTGGCCGTCGACGGTCCGGTGGTGGCCGTCGATTTTGGCGGCACGTTTACGCTGCACGAAAACGGCGGCACGGTGCGTTATGTACCGGCGGCCAACTTAACTAAAATTTTAGCCAATGGGGTTATATATGACCATTAAAAGCATGCGCGCCAAATACCCCGGCCACTGTAGCCGATCCGGCGCCAGGATAAACCCGGGCGACGATATTAAATTCGACACTATCACGCGCCGCGCCTGGCTCGATGAGCCGGGCGACTCTCGCGTTATTTTCTACGGTGAAAACGGGCCTAGCACGTTTTACCGTAACCCGCGCGGCCGGTGTATTGACGCGCCGTGCTGCGGATGCTGCACCATCTAGCACGCGACTTTATGCGGCCGTCGCTGGCCGTATATGGGCGCGCGCTGGTGCGCGCTATAACCTAAGGGTAAAGTATGAGCGAAGATTTAATGAACGCGCTGCAAGCGCTTATTTTCTATTCGGACCTTATCGCGCCGGACCTACCGGATAACGCCAGGGCCGACAATTTCCAGATCGCATTAGATAGGGCGCGCGAAGCGCTGGATAAGGTGGCCACATGTTAAAAATGAGACTAGGACGGACAATTTATATTGTCAACGACGACCACGCCGGCGCGGTAATGAATGAGCACGCCAAATGCACCGGCAAGCATAGGACCGTAAAAAGTAAGGGTCCGGAGCGCCGTTATTTTCCGAACTACTGGGACGGCATGAGCACGGCCGATTATGTGGAGCGCTATTACGCGTTAAACAGTGGCCGGGGTCACCAAGGCCGGGGCGCGCCGTACGGTAGCGAAAACACGTTGACCGGCTTTTATGACAATCTAAGCACGGCCCCAGCGGCCACCTACACCGGAGAGGATATATATGAAAACGAAGGATAATTTACACCCGCTTATGCGGGAGATCATCGCGCCCTGGGCGCCGCTCACGTATGCCGACCATTATTATGTCGACCTGGGTTATAGGTATGAGCGCGGCCAAGTGTCAGAGCACGAATACAAGATGGCCCTGGCCGAAGGCCCCGAAGCGCGCCGGCTTATGGGGCGCGGGGCCATGGAAGCGATGCGGAGCGCTTATTGATGATCATACTTATTGCGCTTATACTGGCGGGGCTACTGATCATTCTGCTAGATCTGTAGCAGTTGCCATCCTTACAAGGCCCCTAGCGATAGGGGCCTTTTTTTATGTTTATTTGACTAGGCGCACGGCCATGGGCGCCGGTATGTCTTCGACCATGCGGCGCAGTTCTGACTTTGGCCGGCTGGCCATCTCGGGCGCGCAAAACATGTGTTTTTTGCTTTGGAAGTCACCGGACGCCACGCGGCCAAGATCCACCCACCCAGCCTCTTTGAGCGCGTGCAGTAGCGCGGGCTGGGGAACCTTTACGCCGGCGGGCGCAGCGCCCGCCACGCGGTCACACAGTGCATGGAAGGGGGACGCCACGACGCCTTTAGAAAACTCGCCCAGGCGCCCGCGCATCAGCTCGACAAGGTAACTTTCGGCCATGCTCATCCCATGTTCGACAAGGTTTAATTTGAATTCGGTCATCATGGGCGCAGCGCCTGGGTTAAACGCCGAGACGTCACGGGCTTTTAACCAAGCGCCCACGGCCGCAAACCCGCCGGCTTTGTACCATGCCCACATGCGGGACGCGGCGTCAGCGGTCATGCGGGGGGCGTGCGACCATATGCACATCCAGCGGCGATCTTGAGAGTCTAGCGAGATTGGCACGGGGTCATTGGAAAACGCAAGCACGAACACGCGGTTGGCCATTTGGTAAGGGTGCAGGCCCTTGCGGTTGACTGTCAGCATCTCAGGGGGCGCGGCGATGATGGGTTTTAGCTTATTCGCAAGTGCCCTTCTTTCCTTCGCGTCGGGTTCTTTAAGTTCATTTAATATCAAAATTTCAGACTCGAGGGCGTAGCCAAATTGGCTGCTCATGGTGTCGTTATCTAGCAGGCCACGGTTTTTAAGGTGGGGACCGCACACGGCCCAAATGAAGGGCGCCCACATGGTGTCTTTGCCCGAGCCTTGGTCGCCGCCATGCAGCACGGCGTGATTGATCTTGATATTGGGGTGTTGCAGTTTAAAGGCCATCACGTTCAAGATGTGATCTAGTTCGCGCTGATCGGGCACAAGGGTTTTGCAGTGATCCATCCATGGGGTGACATCACCGGCGGCCACTGGCGGGCGGGCATCGCGCCAGCGGTTGCCGTAGAGGTCACCGTCGCGCGCCACAATGACCGACTCACCGGCGGCATAGGTAATGCCCACAAGCGCTTTGGCGCCGCATTCCTGACGGTTCTCATCAAAGCAGATTGACGCCTCGACCTTGGGGCGTTTGCCATGGATTGAATTGCAAGAGATGTGACGAAACAGCGCATTAAAGGTCGACCGTGAAACTTCGCGGCGGTCTTGCATGTCAAAATAAGACTCATCGTCTTGAATGTAGGCAAAGCGCGCATACCACTGCGCCTTCTCAACGCGCCCCAGTTCTTTGCGCTCGACCTCGGCAATGATGGCCGCCGCCGCGTCGGGGAATGCTTCGGTTGGCTTAATTTTAGAAAGCGCTTGATCCATGGCCAAGGTCAGTAGCTCATCACGTAAGCCTGGGGCGTGCTTGGGGCCGCCATTGTCTGACACCCATCCCAAAAACGCGCTAGAGCCAAACTCGACGCAGTGGCTATGCAGGCAACAGTAGGCGCGGTTGGCGGGCATGTAGCGGCCTTCAGGGTTGCCGTCTGTGTGACTGGCTGAATTGGGGCAGATCACGCCAGCCCAGCCTTCTTGATTGGGTTTTGACAGTAGCAACCCCTGACCCGACAGCCACGCCATCACATCGTCAGCGCCATCGTCTGACAAGCGGATCGGCTTAAAGCCAATTGAATCAGCAGGCGCGGGGGTGACATTTAGGGCGGTGCAAATTTGGTCAAGAGTAAAGTCACGCTCAGGGTGAAACTCCACCAATTTGGCGGCAAAATTGTTGCGGTCGGGTTTCAAGTTGATTGAACCAGGCAAGCGAAAATTGCGCACGGCGTTAATCGCGCCCTTGTCGGTGTAACCTGCATCGGCTATCGCTTTGATGGCCGCGCTAAAGTCAGCTTTTGTGGGCTGGTCAGAGAAGGCGTAGCCCCATTGAAATGACCCTTCAGACGTTTCGATCTTCCAAGTGGGTTCTAGGGGCGGGATGGCCGCCTTTGTGCCCACGTCGTCCAGCACCATCACAAGCACATACTCACAGTTAACCGCGCTGGCCGAAACGTGCCCGTCTTTAAAGCGGTCGATGATAAAGCTGGCCGTGTTGCCATAGATCGCCCAGTCGGGCTTGATGCGTGCGTCAGGCAGCATAGCCGGCCATGTGCACTTGATTGCGCCATCTGCGTGGAATTGCAGTTCTTTGCCGATGGGTTTCTGGCGCACGATCAGTGCAGTCTCGCCCTCGGGGGCCAAAGAAATTAAAAAATCAAGAAAGTTCATTTGCCATACCTTTTCATAGTTTCTACTTCAGCGTTCAAGGGCAGGCCATTTGCCCACGCTGGCGCTGTACACATCACACGTTTTAGTTCCTCTGCGGCGTTAGGATTCGCCGTCTCTAATACGATTTCATCATGCACATGCAGCACAACGTCGTCGAGTTGGCGCAGGGCGTGGCGAAGCAGATCGTTGGCCACTGCCTGCGTTACATTTTCACATGCCAAGCCTTTCCATAGGCGGGCGCGTGGCCATTCTTTTGCATCTTGCGCAGGCTTCCATGCCGCTTTGGCATAACTGACGCCATCTGATTCTAATTTTGCATAGGGGTAGCACAAAATGCGCCCTGACGGTAGGGCATACCATAGGTGCTGGCCATCGTATAAATATGTTATAAGGCCAGCCTTGAACTCGCGCCCTTTGTTTCTCATTGCTCGGGTGTACGACTCCTCAAGCGCCGACCAATAAGGTACGCTCCAAGAATTAGCACGGCGCCAGCCATCAACCATGCGTTTGGCAACCGGCTCAGGAAGACTGATCCCATAAGCCCGACCCATAGCAGCAAAAGCGCCCACGCCGCCAGCAAATCCACAGGCAAGTTCTTGAACCTTACCAATTTGCCGTTGGTCTTTGGTAACGTCATCGACTTTAATGTTGAATGTTGCGGCTGCATTAACTTTATAGACGTCTTCCCCAGTGCGGAATAGTTCCAGTTTATCGGCGCCTCGTCCGGAAAGCCACGGATTGACGCGGGCTTCAATGGCCGCCCAGTCGGCAACCACAAGATGCTTGCCTGCGGCGGGGATGATGGCGGGCCTGAGCATTCCTTTAAGTACATCGGTAACGCGCTTTCCATACCGAGGCACGACGGCGTGTCCTCTGACCATGGCGTGCCTGACGTCGTCGGGCTGTTCTGCGCACTTGCGGGTGAAGTTGTGGACTTGGGCGCCGTAGGACGATGCTCGTCCTGTTGCTGAACCGCCTGCAAATACAAACGCTCCTCGGACTCGCTCATCTTCAATATCTGCCAAAGCTGCAAGTCGACTGAATTTTGCAACGGAGGATGCCCAGAGATCATCTGCGCATTGAATGACTTCTTGGACATCGGCTGGGACTTCATCGGGGTTCTCCATCAGTAAAAGGTTTGCTCGGACTGTCTTGTCAATAGAATATTTGCCGTCTTTCTCCATCAGCTTCTTGGCCTCTGGGCCGACGCGCTCAAGCACCCACTCGCGCATGCGCGGTGAGCGTACGCTGGCGATAGCGCCGGCAGTGACTTCTTGCACGATCTGCTCAATCTCAGTCAGCTCGTCTGACGCATACTTGACTGCGGCATTGCATAGTGGCACGTCCACCAGCACGCCCCTGTCGTTGATCTTTTCGTTGACGTGATAATCCTCTAATTCTTCTGCACTGAGGTCACGCATGCCCTTGCTAATCGCACGCATAGCGCGCACGTCTTGCTCACAATACTGGATCATCTCTTGCCTAAGTTCTGGCGAGTCTTTGAACGGTGGCACGCACATCAAGCGGATCAGTTGCGCGCCTCTGTGATCTTTCTTCATGGACGCGCCAGCAAAGCGGCCAACGTCTTCAAGTGAGCCAGGCGCACAGTTGGCGCGGGCTTGTGTTGCAGTGCAATAAAACTGCTCCAATTTAAAGTTAATCTGCAACACGTACCAAAAAATCAGGCGCTCAAACGCTGCGTTGTGCGCCCTGATCTGGCCGGTGTAACTGCGCACGCGTTCGGGAAATGGCTCGGCGGGCACCCACGTCACCACGTCTTCGTCGTCAAAAGCATAGGACATGCACAGCACATCGGTACTGGCGTCCATGGCGTAGTTGTACACGCCTTTAGCGCGTAAATCGCATTCACTGCGCGTCTCAAAATCTAACCAAAGCATTGGCGTCTCCTTTCCAATGGGCGCTCATAACGCCCATCAGAAAGATTACGCTGAACGGCGGCGGCGTGCGGGTGCTGCGGGCGCTTCTTCGGCGGCCTCAACAGCAGGCGCCTCTCCATCCATGCCCACCCACTCAACAACTTCAAACACTGGCGTGTAAATTTTGCCGTAGGATTTGTGAGCGTAGTGGTCTTTCTTCAAACGCACAACAGGCACTGGCTTGGTCTGGTCTTTCTCAACCTGCTCGGCCAGAGCAACAGCCAAGGTTTGAACCGCACGTTTGCCGCCCACTGACGTGGTGGTAAAGCGCGCTTCCATGCCCTTGTCTTCGCCTGAGATGCACTTCAATGACATGCCAACTTGACTCTCCCAGCCTTTTTTGGCTGAAGGCGGCGCCTCATCCAAAGCAGGCAGAGGGTTGCTGACGCTGGTCATCTTTTCGCCCAACACTTCACCGTCGCCCCAAGCAATAAAGCCGTGGACAAAAGAGAAAGGGTTGACGGCCCAAACAGCGTCGTCTTCGACTTCGGTTTGATCTGCACCAAAGACCCAGTGGCCAGTCTTGTCCATCTTGATGATGACAACACCGGCTGGGCCTACCTCGGCTTGGATCGAACGCAAAGCGCTAGACAAAGTTGAAACGGCTGGCAAGTTTGCTTGGGAGAATGTAGTTAAGTTCATAATTTACCTTACTGGAGTTTAGAAAGGGCAGCGGTTAATTGCTTACCCAAGAGCATCACCTCGGGGCGCGGGTCATCCACGCTTGCCAAAGTGTTACCTGACGAGATGGCGACTACGAGGTCTTCCGGTAGGCCGATCTTGCGCTTTTTGAGCGCCTTCTCGGCCTTCGCGGGGGAGACAACAGTAGTCTCCATCACTTCAGATTCTGTGAGGCCATACGCGAACAAAGCAACCTTTGCTTTTTCGTCGTCTGACCATGACCTGATGGCACGCTTGGCCACCAGTTTGTATTCGGGCAACTTAGCGCCAGATTCAAGCATCTGGAGTGCCAGAGCGCGCAAGTCTTTGATCCAGTCTTCTAGCATGTCAGCAGTTTTAAGATAGTCGCTGATCTGAGGCGCTGGCAACGCTTGAATTTGCACCTTCAATGCGCGGTCAACTGCGCCGGTCATCTTGGGGCAGACCGGCTTAGCTGCGCACCATTTGCAATGATCACCGACGGCCAGCTTTGCGTCAGGCTTGGCCGCTTGCTTGACAGCATGCACCAATTCCAATTCAAACTCAGCAATGCGCTCAGGCGTTGTCACCCAGCGGCGCACCTGTGGTGGCTGCACAATGACGCATTCAATCTCAGTGACGCCTTCAAACGCCCACTGTGCATCTGGCGTGCGCATGGCAGCTGCGGCGTAGAACATCAGCTGAGGGTTTTCTTCAACCTCAACCATAACGCCGTCGCCAAATTTCCAATCCAATACAACGGCACGATTGCCAAGACGACCGATAAGATCAGTAGAGCCAAAAACCCCAGGCAACAGGTCGCCAAAATTGACGCTTGTCTCGGCCTCGATTTCCATGACTCGCTGTGGGTCGATTGCATCTAATGCTTCCAGTGCTGGTTTAATTTTTTCGTCAATGAGTTCTTGCGTGAGGATCTGATCTTCATAACGCGCGCCAAGGTAATGCTCAGGGGTTTCTTCACCCATGATGAGTTCGGCCATGACGTTGTGCAAGAGCGTGCCTTCGTCAGCGTATTTGCTTGAAGGCTTGGGCGGCATCTTCTGCACCAGCGCCACACTGCCTGGGCAGTTGATGACGCGTTTTGCTGTAGAGCCGCCGACGATATTTGAGTGAAGCATACTTTCCTTTACTGAGTTGAACTTGAATGTTAGCACAAAAAATAATGTTGTGCAAATCTTTTTTACATGTATACTTTACGGCATGAGAGAAAAAGAAATTGAAATTTATTTTGACTGGGCTGTGCAGCGCGTTGGTGGCCGGACTTGGAAGTTTACATGTCCTGGGCGCAAAGGTGTAGCCGATCGCATTGCGTGTTTACCCGATGGCCAGACATGGTTTGTGGAATTGAAAACCAAAGGCGGCAGATTGTCAGAACTGCAAAAATTATTTCAGACAGAGATGGCGCTACTGCGTCAGAACTACGCATGTTTGTGGACTAAGGAACAAGTTGATGGTTTCATTACGACCCTATCAAGAGACAGCCGCTGACTTTCTTTTTGAGCATGACCGCGCCATGATCTTGGCGCCAGTGGGTGCGGGTAAGACCGCCATCACACTGACGGCCATGTGGGAGATGCTCCGCGACGGCCACGTCAAGCGCTGGCTGGTGCTGGCGCCCAAGCGCGTTTGCACGGACGTGTGGCCAGTCGAGCGCCCCAAGTGGGCTGACCGCATCAGCATGGCTCTGTGCGTTGGCACACCTAAGCAGCGCTTGGCGGCGCTCAAAGGCAACGCCCAAGTAATTGTGACCAACTACGACAACTTGCAGTGGTTGGCCGAGCAGAAGCTAAACTTTGACGGCGTGGTGTTTGACGAACTGACACGGCTTAAGAACCCATCAGGCACACGTTTTAAAGCGTTCCTCAAAGTGGTTGACCCTATGACAACGCGCTGGGGCTTGACCGGCTCATTCACCAGCAACGGCCTTGAGGACGTCTTTGGCCAGTGCAAGATCGTTGACCAGTCATTGCTGGGGCGCAGCAAAGGCGCGTTCATGCAGACGTACTTTGTACTTGTGAATAAGGACTTTGGCGAATGGGCGCCGCGTGTGGGTTCGCTTGAGAAGGTAATGAACGTAATTAAGCCTGCCACATTTGTCTTGGAGGCAGGTGAGTATAAGGACAAACTGCCGCCGTTGCATACGGTTGAGTTGGCTTGCACCATGGATCTGACGCCTTACAACACGCTGAAAAAAGACTTTGTGCTGGAAGGCGTCACTGCTGTTAACGCCGCCGTTGTCACAGGCAAGCTACAACAGCTGGCGTCAGGTTTTGTTTACGACACAACTACCACGCCGTCTGATGCGCCTGGCAAGTTCACATCTACGCAAAAGCCTGTCTGGTACAGCATGCACAAGTTTGAACGCCTTGAAGAATTGTTAAACGAAAACCAACATGCCAACACCATCATTGCCTACACCTACCAAGAAGAACTTGCCGAACTCAAGCGGCGCTTTAACGTCACCACCCTTGACGACGATAGAGCCATTGAGCGATGGAATGCTGGAAAGGTCAGGCTACTGGCCGTCCATCCAAAGTCAGCCGGCCACGGGCTTAACCTTCAGCACGGCGGCTGTCACATGGTGTTTCTGTCATTGCCGTGGAGTTTGGAATTGTACGAACAGACCATTGGTCGTTTGCACCGCAGCGGGCAAGCACACGCTGTGTGGGTCTACATCTTGCTGACCAGCAAAACGGTGGATGAAAAAATCTGGGGCGCGCTTCACGATAAACGCGCCATATCTGATATTGCAATGGAGGAACTTAAATAATGTGGCCATTCCCACCTTTCCCAAACCCCAAGGACAAAGGCGCCAACGTGCCCAAGTTTAACCCTGACAACTTTGAGGACGCGCCGTTATGAAACATATTGACCTATGGAAAACCAAACTCAAAGCCGCCAAATCTGTGCACCGCATACGCGAGCGTGAGCTCAACGCGGCCAGACGAGCGCATGCCAACATCACACTAACTATAGACGGACTGGAGAAACGAATTGAAAATTACATGGCGAAAGCTAAACGAAAACTTGAAGACGCTCGACGAATCGAAAGTCTTAGAGATGCTAGAGCACGAGCGTCAAAATGATAGGCGTGTTGCGGTATTGGAGCGCCTTCACCAGCGCTACAACACCCTGCGCGTTGCGCGAGAGAGAATAGAACTACTTAAAGGAGCAATACAGCCATGATCGAACTGCCACCACATTCAAAGATCAGTTACCCGTCAATTCCGACCAAGGATTTCAAATGGACGTCAGGCTCTGACGTGCAATCCCTCTGGCGCAAGCACGGCTGGACGCCGCCATCTGAGAAGATGACACCCCCACCGCCCGAGCGCGTTATGGACATGCCGCTTAGGAGAGTCAGATAAATGCCAAGACCAAAACCACCTGAACCCTTATTAGGCCGACAAGTCCGAATGTCAGATAGACACTGGATGATTTTGCAAGAACTTGGCGGCGCCGAATGGCTGCGCAAGCAGCTGGACAAGAACGCCAAGATGCCGGCCAAGTATTACCGCCTTGAACTAGACGCGCCGTCAAAGAAGGAAACCAATGACTAACAGGCCAGACTTTCCAACCTGGAGCCAAGCCAACTTGGCTAAGTTTGCCGTAGAAGCCTACGCCAAGCTGTGTGAGCAAGACGACCGCATACAGCAGCTGCAATGCGATCTGAAGACTGCCCTTGAGGCATACCGAGCGCTAACTAAGGAATAGGGCGCGCTCATCTATGCGGCGGTTTTGAAGTCCTTTAAGGACTTTACCCCCCGCCATGCAATACTTCAAGAGTTCTTCTGCCGCGCCCTCTTTATCGCCTCTAATAATCTTTTGACGAAGCGTAGAGCGCTGTAGCGTTCCCAAACCGACATTAAAACTAAAACTAACAAGGCCATCAAACATACCTTGTGTAAGTGCAACAGGGCAGAAACGTTCCACTCCTCGCTCAAAGCGATCCAAATCGGCTCTAAGAATTGCATCTACTTCTTCTTTGGTAAAAGTCCGATTGTCTTCAGGATGAAGCGCGTAAGCGCCCCTTTCAGCCAATAGTATTTTGATTTGATTTGGATAAAGAACATGACCTACTCCTATTGTCCACAGTTTTGCTGGGCACTGATATGGTTTAAATCGAACACCCTCGTGGTGGCGAATCATGTGCAGGCACTTGTCAGAGATGTTCATTTGCCGAACGCCCGACCACCAAAGTGGAACGCAATGATTGAAGCAAACAGCGCTTGGGTTTCTGAGTCCCATAGCATCTCAGCCAACTCTACAAAGCTAACACCATTGTGCCAACCGTAGGCAAACAAGCCAACATCTACAAAAACTAGCAGAAAAAAGAACCCGTAGGTAATAACTGGGCGAACACTGGCGCGAAGGTTACGCATCCACTGGGACGTGCCTTCATTGAGCGACGTGTCGTGGGCGTAGATGGCTTGCATCTCAGCTTGCTGTGCGCCAATAAGGGCTTGACTGGTAGCCGCCGCGCTTTCGGTTTCTAATTGCTCTGTGCGGATATGCTCAATGCGCTCTTGAGCTTCAAAACCAGCTTTGCGCAGTTCCAACTCGCGTTCAATTTGCATTTGCGCTAGCGCCAATTCGTGCATCTTATCTGCGCGGTCTTGAAAAAAATCAAGGATTTTAGGTAGACCGCCCATCAGAAACGAAATAAGGGTTGAGAGTAGAGTCAGCATTATTTTTTCCCCAGTTTTTCGTAAATAACAGCAATGTCTTGCCTGTTGTGCATGATGTCGTCACGATTCTTTTGAATCTCTTTTTCCAAGTCTTGACGTAACTTTTCACGGGCTAATTCAGCACCAGTGTTCGTGGCTTGCTTGTTATCTGAAGTAACAACTAAGCTAATTTTGTTGTTTAGCACCGTCACTTCATGCGACAAGTGAGATAGTGAGTTCATCAAGTAAACCACACAGGTAAACAGAATCGGTAGGATGGCAAACGCCACCTTCTCAACTAAAACGTGTTTTGCAGACTCTTCACTCATAAACCAACCCTTTCTAAAAGCATGTTCACAATCTTGTCTGAAATAAAGTTTGGCAGCACCGTAATCACATCCAGAAACAAATTAGCCGCCCACCATGCACCAACAATCTTGAACGCCATGTCAGCTTGCTTTTGATATTCGTTCATAAATCACTATCCAAAAAAAGTAATTTAGAGGAACGGCAGACCAAAGCAATACATCAAAATATGTCATCGACCACACCTGTTGGTAGCGCAATGGTCTAGCACCTCAAAGATGCCATAAGCGCACATCAGAATGGCTAGCACCAGCCCGCCAATCAATAAGCCAAGCTCCAAGTCTTCTTGGTCAGCTTTCTTTTTGCGTTCAGCGGCTTCTTTCTCACGCCTGGCGTTGTGTGCGTCTTCCACGTCCATCGCCTGCGCTCTGGCTTTAATCTTCTGCCACACGTCCATCTTGTTGGCTTGGAAGAACAGCATCTGAAGCTCTTTTTCAAAGGTAGCCGCCTGATCCAGCGCCATCTCAATCTGCAGGGCTGTTCCCATGCTGGAGCCGCCTTTTTTGGCGGCCACAACGGCTTTGGTAGCGTCAGACTTAGCGTTGAAATATTTACCTAACAGCGGGCCAAGCGAAGCTACGTCATCAACGGTCTTAGAAGCCTGCTTGATGAGTTTGACCGCTGACTGTATGCCAGCTAGCGCCGTTTCTGGATCAATCACGGGAATGCCCAAAAAATAAGGTAACTACCCGCTATGATAAAACAAACCAGGCAGGCCGCAGCAATGATTGCTTCCAGCCAGTCCATCATTTGTCGACCTTGTTGTCTAGTTTATCAAAAATCTTGCCGAGCATGTCTTTGACCTCACGCATGTCAGCGCGGTAGTCGTCACGGGTGACGTAGTTTAGCGGCATGGCCCGCACGTCAGTGTCCAGGCGCTCAATTGAGCGGTAGATGTTGTTCAGCACCCAGCCCCCAAGGAACCCCGCCAGACTGACTGCGATGTTAAAAAGAACTTGAGAGTCCATTACTTTTTACCCGTCCCACGAATTTCCATGCGGAAAGGTTCGTTTACCAATGCGTTTTGGATTTCTTGTTCAGGCGTTAGCGCATTGCGTTGGAAAGCGCGGGTCTTTGGGCCTTGGCCACCACGTTTGACAGGCCGTGCGCCAAGCGTGTCTTGCAACTGTTCAACCAAATCCATCATCTGCTCACGCTTAACTAGCGCGTCTTGACGCAAACGGTCGTTGGCAGCGCGTGCAGCAATGTCTTCAAACATTGCGGCTTTTTGACGGGCTTTAGTTACCAATTCTTCTGAAAGTTTTACGTCGGTCATACGACGCACAATTTCTTGATCAGACAGCTTGGCAAACTCTGGCGCCGCTTCGGCCAAATTAGCCTTGGCTTTACTCCAAGCAATCTTTTCTTCGGCTGTCATGTCAAACGCTTTGCTAACGCCGCGCTCAAAAGTTGTTTCGCCCTCACGCTTTGTAATTCGCGTGTAAGGTTTAGCGCCGGTCTTAGGTGCAATTGTTTGCGTTTTAAACGTGGTGCTAGGTTGCTCAATTACTTGGCCAGACATTTTGGCGACAGCCGATTCCAACGCGGAAGGCATTACGCCGCCGGCGCCAGCTTTAGGCGCTTCTACCAAGTTACCTGCTGAGTCAATTACAAATTCAACACCGCCCCGAGCTGGCCGGCGTGCGGCGGCTTCGGCGGCGGCTTGCTGTGCTTCAGCTTGCTGGCCAAGCGTGCGGGACATGGCGGCAGCGCGGGCGCGCTCAGTTGCTATGCCGCCCATGGTGCTTTCAGCAGAAGGCCCAGGCAACGCGTTCAGCATGTTAGGCGCGTTAGGCGTAACCCGTGGGCCGTACTGGTTAGGCTGTATTACAAAATTAGGCGGCGTAAACGCTTGCTGAGAAAAATCAAATGGAACCATTTGATTAGGGTTGTAATTGATTGATGCAGGGTTGTCGCCCATAGGCACGGGGCGATAGTCGGTAGGCATCGCATTGGCGCGTTGATACGCAGGCGTGGCCATTCGCCGCGCGGCGACCCCTGCGGCAACATTACCCACCGCAGCGCCCACACCACCACCAATAATTGCGCCTGGTAAACCAAACGGTGATCCAATAATTGCGCCTGCTGTACCAGCTGCGCTAGACCGCGTAAGTTTTTCTCTAAACGTAGGCTCCCGTATTAAACCGCCTTGCATGTTTTCTGGAAAATTAGCCGCTACGTTTGCAACTTTTGCTAGGTTGCCAGACAAAGGTCGTCCTTCGGCAGCTAATTTTGCTAAGGCTTGTGGATCAATTACACCTGTCGCCAAATTAGTGGCGCGCTCATAATCGTATGTGCGCGCCAACACTTCGCGGGCTGCGCGAAAGTCTGTAAGTACGCGTGGGTCGGTAATGCTGTTTTCTATTGCTTTTTCTATTGCGCGGGCGATACCCATGTTTACATCTGCACGAGCAATAGCTTCTGGTGACGGTGGGTTAATACCCGCTGTTTGTTGGTTATAAATTGCTTGCGCGTCGCGTCGCAATTGGCGAATACTGGTTACTGCCGTCGCGCCATCTGTGCCGCCTTGCAATTGACCTTTTACAGTATCAAGAAAATTATTGACGGCTACCGATTGCCCAGTGTCGCCAATTGTTGGCGCGGCGCGCAGATTGTCTATGTCGGCTAAAACAACATCATCAGCAGCCACGCGAGGTAGTTTGCGCACTTCGTCATACGCGCCGCTAATAGCAGGTGCGTTGCGTGCAGACTCATAGGCTTTGCTATCAAGTTTTGTTGTTTCAGGTAAGCCCAACTCATTGCGCGCAATTTCGGCTACTTTTGGTAAGTTAATTTTTGACAAATTACCTTGCAAACCTGTAGCACCTACTGCGCCCGTTTTAAGTCTTGTTACTGAACTTGGGTTAGACAAAGAAGGATCAAGTGAAAGTCCAAGATCAAACGCATCTTTGGCCGCGTCAATGCGAGGCGCCGCCAGTTCGCTTTCCCTAACACGCGCTTGCTGTAGTTTTTCTGCGCGGGCAGCGACAGGCGCGCGAGTGGCGTCCGCAGTAGCACGCAACGCGGGGGTCATACTGCGCTGAAGGTCGCCTAGCACATTTAAAGGCACGCCTTGCAGACCAGTGCTGGCCAACGCATTCCCAATGCTTTCTACTTGGCCTTGGGCCGTGGGGCTTATGGCTGGCTGAAAGAATTGTTGAACCTTACGTCCAACAGCTTCGCCGGCTCTAATGCCTTCTTGTGTGCCGTATTTGCCGCTAAAAAGCGTGCCGCCGATTTTTGCGGCTTCAACAATAGGTGAACTAATAAGGCTAGTGCCCAAAGCAACTGCCGTTTCAATTGGCGCCATCAGCGCTTCTGGTAACGGGCCGCCGTATCTTTTTACTGGCGCTTCTGGCGCGGCAGGCACGGGGCCGCCGTAGCCAGGTATTTGATCGACGCCTACACGGCGCGGGCCAGGCACGCCGCTGCTAACTTTAGGTGCGGCGGCAACTACACCAAATCGTTGGCGTATAGCGTTTTGCGTATCCGCGTTTGCGTTAGTAAAATTTGTGTCTTGCGCCGAAAACTTGTCAAAGATTGCCTGCTTGGTAGCTTCGTTAGCGTTAACGTAGTTTGGGTCTGTAAGGATAGAAGACAGGTTTGCCATGCGGAACCTTTACTTTAACAACGGGTTGCTTGTGTCAACGCCCGCCGCGCCGCCGCCGGCAGGCGCAGCAGATTTGTAGCTGTATGTCTCATCAAACGCTTCTGTCATAAATTGCGATGTAAGTTCAGCTTGTTGTTTTAATTTCTTTAGCGCGGCTATCAAATCGTCTTTTGACTGCGACCGATCTAATGATGCTTTAAGATTTTCAAACCTATCGCCTTCTCGGTTAGTTACGTTACCAACCGCAGCTCCTGTTTTAGACGCTGCGCGAAGTTCGGTAATTCCTTGAATAAACGCCAAGTTCTTTAATTGCTCAAGCTCGGCTTTTGCTTTTCGTGCGGCGCCCGTAATTGCAGGTGTAACACCATAAATAAGTCCAGTTATGCCATCAATACCATCTGGATTAGCAAGCAAGCTGTCCACTGTTTGACCAATGACTGACATAGTGTTTGAAACAGTTTTAACTGATTGCCGTGCTTGGGGCAGCGCGGCTTCACGCTTTTGTATTTCTTTTGTTGTTAGACCTTCTTGCGCGTTAGCAGGCGTCATGCGACCTGACAACGCTTCTTCACGGCTAACAAATATTTGTTTGCCGGTTGTTGGGTCAACAACTGCCACAGGCGCAGAAGGCTGCGCCTCTGCACGAGGTGGTCGGCTCTGCTGTGCAATTGCTATCTTTTGCGCTTGCACGTTAGCAGGCAAAGGCACGTCTGCGTAAGAGCCAACCGTAGTGGGTGCGCCACCAAAAGCTGGCGTTTGAATAACCTCTGTAGCGCCACCGCGATTGACTGTTTGCGTTGAAGGTTTTAACTCGCTTGCGCTAGCGCCTTGCGATGCAAGATATGCTTGGCGTTGATCAAAAGGAATTGCCAACAAAGTTTGTTGCGTAATTAAAGCCTTTGCTTTTTCTTCTGGGGAAAACAAACTTGACGCTTGAATGTCTTCTGTGTGCGCGGTAATGTTGGCGTCCGATGGACGATTGCTAATGTCGCGCAAGGCTTGGCCTAACATTTTTTGTTTTGACACCGCCGCCTCAGCTAAAGATTTAGTTTCAGCGGCTTTTTGCGCGGCAGTAGTTGCGGCCTCTTTGCGGTAGTTAATACCTAATTGAGGGCTAACTTTAAACAATTGGCTTTCGTAGTCAGCCGCAGTAGGGTCTAACTGGCGCAACATATTTTTTTCTTGCGCAGCCGCTTCGGCTTCGCGCAGTTGAAGTTGCGCCATAGCGTTTTGATTTTGCGCGCTTTTAATTTGCGAAACTTGCGCAAGCGCATTAAGGGGGTTTTGCAACTCAACGCCGCGAAAACCCATTGCAATGTTTGGATCAAGTGCCATGTTTAATAATCCCCTTCACCAAACGTGCCGCTGCCACTACCGCCAAAATTAACAGGGCCGCCGCTAGTTGATTGGGGGAACAAACGGTTCATCAAACTTTGATTTTGAGTGTAATTTAAATATTGATTTAAACCGCCAGTTAACGCATTAGCGCCGCCAATATAACCAGACGCGCGAGAGTTAGCGCCAGCCATCATATTGTTACCGGCCATTGTTCCAAAATTACCCGCAGCAGCGCCCATATTGTTTGTGGCCGTCTGGCCAAACCCTGCCCTGCTTGCAAGGCGGTTGTAAGCATTGCCAAACTCATTAGATGCAAACTCTTGACCGTAGCGTTGGGCGGCTTTTAAAGCCCCGCCGCTAATCAACCCACCACGGGCGGCGGCTTGGCGGTCAAGCGCTTTAAGACCTTCTTGAAATCTAAAGCTGTAGCTAGGATCCATAGAACCCATAATGTCGCCAGATTCTATTTTGTTAAGTGCGTTAATACCTGATTGGCGAAACGGCTCTTGCAGTTCAAGTTGCTTGTTGAACATGCGCTCTTGCAGTTCAGTTGCGCGATCAGCTGAACCAGCTTGTGCTTTAGCCGCGCTTTTAGAGGCGCTTGCACCAAGTAATGCGCTGCCGCCAGATATTAAAGCCGGTATCATCCATGGCATATTAGTTCTCCTGTAGGCACTGGGCCAGTTCTTGTGCTTTGGCTTGATCGCTTGGCACAATTAAAACTTCGTCAATCTCATCTATATCAGTGCATTCAGTTGCGTGAATGCAATACCACACAACGTCTGTGAGCGATTTTACGCCATGATGCTTGTCTGCTTCAATAGTCAAACAGGCCGGCGCGTGAATAATCTTTCGCTCGCCGTCAGCCATCAACTCAATAGAGCCACTGGCCAGAATAGACAAATGGCTGAACTTGTGCTTGTGCTGGACAAGCACATGCCCCGCCGGTATCAGCGTTTCTTTGGCGTAGACGCCTGCGCTGAAATGGTGGTTGATCATAGGGCGGCAATCACAAAGGCCAACAATTCTTCATAACGCACGCCTAGCGTGGTCACATCATCTACCGTGTCCGAGCAGAACATGCCGTATTTGCTAGCATCCAAGCCCTCAGCCGCAAAAGCCGCCTGCACGTCTTGCGCCATAACGCCGACGTGGATCCTAGCGCCGTCGCCTTTGGCCGCCACAGCGTCTTTGAATTTGAAGGTTTTGAACAAGCCTTTGATGCGTCTGGCCACGGCCAACTCAGCGGCTGTCAGGTCAGCAATTTGTTCTTTCTGGGTTGCGTCAGACGTGTTGATCGTGCCTGTTGTGGCGTAGACCGTTGACCAGCGGTAAGTTGATGCGCCGCAAGTCATTACCCCATCATTGCTTGGCGCAAAAGCAGTGCTTCCGTTAATAAATATGCCTTGACCTGAGCTATTGCCTAAAGCAACTAATGAGCCAGAGTTAAGCAGGGTATAACCACTGGTTGAAAAAGTTCCTGCGTCGCTAAGCGGTGTGTATGTAAGCGCGGCGGTTACGTCTGAACTATTTAAAGTCACTGCGCCAGTGCGCGTGTTAAACGAACTAACGCCGCTGCCAGCGCCAGAAGGCGTAGCCCAAGTGCCGTCATTACGCAAAAATGTTGATGTGCTACCGCCTGGGGCTGGAATGGAATAGCTGTTCCAGTTAAACGCATTGTTCAGATAAAACCCGTTCCAACGACGGGCGGCAGCGCCAAGCGTTAGAGCAGTGGCCGCACCAGAGTCTACAGCTGGCTGAAAGTTGGCGTTGTTGAATTCAACGGCGTAAGTTGTAGCAGCTGATGCGCCGTTGGCCAAATACAAGGTTGCAGGGTACGCACCCACGCCGGCGTAAGGAACGCCGCCGTATGTCTTTGTGCCAATTAAAATGCCAGTTGTTGTACCGTTGCCGCCAAAGATACCGTTAAGCGTTGATGTGTTGCCAACGGTCAGCACGGTGTTAAGCGAGCCTGTGCCGCCAGAGCCAATTGGATTGCCGTTTAAATCGTAATAACCAACGGCCTCAACGTTGCCCTCATACCGATTAGGCGCGCCTTGAGCGTATTGGTCAGTGGTGCTGTAAAAACTGCAACCTGTCAAAGCCAAAGGATAAACACTGCTGACGTTGTTGATTGTGGGGCGTGTGGCGCTTGGTGTATACACATTTAAGCCAGACCAGCCGCAACCAGTAAACGCGATTGGAAAGGCATAAGCTGAGTTAGTGGCCGCTAAATAAACGCTGGCCGCAGGGTAGCTGTTGCCAAGCACCACAAAACTGCAACCTACTACGGCGCCAGTTACGCCTGGGCGTGAAACAGTTTGTTCAACCCAAAGGTTAGCTTGGCCGCCATTGCCCTCAAAATAAACGCCTTGCAAATTAAAACCGTTGGCAGATTGTTGGTCAAAGTTGCCGCCGCTGTTGGTGATGCGCAAACCCCACTTTGTAGACAGCGTTGTTGTGCTTTCGCCGTTTGACTCAATTGAGCCGCCGACAAACGTAAACGTGCCTGCGCCAATAACCCAGCCGCCGTAGTTGGTGTTGTTACCAATTGTGCAACCGAGAAAGGTGATAGCGTTTGGCTCAGAAGTATAGCCAACGCCTGAGCCTGAAGACTCAAACCTAAAACCATTTGTATTAAACCGGCTAACAAAACGAGTAAATGTCATTGATAGTGAATCAATACCATAAACGCCGGTGTCCCAACCAAGCACTTCAACATTGTCAATGTTGACAAACGCGCTGTCTGAAAAACTAATAGCGCTACCGTAATCTATTCCAACAGCATTGCTTTGAAGCGTAAAGTCTTCCAAGTCCATGTAATCGGCTGGGTTGCTAGGGTAACCTGAAATTACAAGACCGCTAGCGGCAGCTGTTTGCAAAATTGTGGTTGCACCTGCGCCGTCACCTCGAATGGATGGTCGAGTAAAAGGAAGGCCACCAGAATTGATTTGCACGTTCAACGAACTAGAAATGATGTAAATACCAGCAGGCAAATACACGCAACCGCCGTTTGTTTGGGCGTAATAAATTGCGGCTTGAATGGCTGTGGTGTCGTCTGTTGTGCCGTCGCCAGTAGCGCCAAAGTCTTTGACGCTTACTAAGTCTTGCAGTTTCTGATGCACCGTGCGGCCAACGGCGCCAGAGATAAGGCCAGTTGTGTTGGCTTGTTTAAAACCAATTAACGCATCGCCAAGAGAAGCGCTTGACTGGTTGGCTAGTTGCGCCGTCAGCACTGTAAAGTCGTTTATGCCTGGGATATTGTCCCAAGAGCCAATCTGCACAGCTAGCGAAGTCTGCAATGTAAATTTGTAACTGCTACCAGTTGTCAGCCAGATCTCTGACGCTGGTCGGCCAGCAGAGTCCAACACGATGGGGTTGCTATTGGCTGTGCCGCCAGTAGAAGACGTGTAAGTCGCGGCGGGTGTTGTCGTGCCAGCAGCGTAGGTGTACAGCAGGCCGCCAGACAAAGGCACGCCATTGTTGTCAAAAAACTGGGCGCCAGCGCCAGCGAAAAGGGAGATATTGACTGTCATTGTTTAATCCTCAATGCAATGATACTGGTTACTTGGGTAATTGAGAAGTTTTCAGGGCTTCTACTTCGGCAGATAGTTCTTGTATCGCTTTGACCAGCACCGCGATGTATGAAGGATAGTGAACCACATCAAACCCTTTTTCATCACCCGCCATCAAGTTTGGCTCATGGTAAACAAGTGAACTTCCCTTGGGGATCAATTTTTCCACATCGGACGTCAAAAAGCCATAGCCAAATTGTTCTTTGGGGTCGTGAATTAAACGATACTTTTTAGGAATCAAACCCTTGACAAACGCCAAACCAAGATCGCTGTCTTGGATGTCTTTCTTTAGGCGTGGATCAGAAGGGCTAGAAGTTTGAACTGTTAGGGTGACAGTGTTGCCTGAACCTGAAGTGCCCACATAAGCTCCCGCAATGCCAGTAGAGCCAGAGCCAAGAATATTTATGCCTGCCCCTGAAGCGTTTGCTGTGCCTGAGTTAGTTGGAAAAATACGTGCCCATCCAGAATCTGCAACGCCGCCAAGGTAACTTGCAAACGTTGCGTTTGTTGCGTTTGTTGAATTTGTTGCAAACGCAACCGACCCGCTTGAAGTTACAAATCCACTTGGGTTGCTATCAGGGTATGGTGTAAACCCTAGTGCCGTAGTAACGTTGCTGCTGCTAATAGACGCCCAAGTTTGATCGCCACGCAAAAATGTTGTTGAAGAAGCCGATCCTGAAGCAAGGCGGGCAGTGTTAATAGTTCCAGATGTAATGTCACTAGCAGCCACAGACAGCGTACCACCAAGGGTCAAACTGCCTGAAGTAGTGACTGTGCCAGACAAACTGATGCCGCTAACAGTGCCTGTGCCGCTGACGCTTGTCACAGTTCCTGAGCCGCCAGCAGTTGCCCACGACAAGACGCCTGACCCGTCAGTCCGAAGCACTTGATTAGCCGAGCCGTCGGCTGATGGCAACGTATACGTTGTTGAACCAGCCGCCGCAGCTGGCGCAAGGCCCACATACCCAGAAGACGACCCAGACAGCCTAAGCGTGCCTTTGACATCCAAAGCAGAGCCAGGCGACGTTGTGCCGATGCCGACGTTGCCAGTGGTGTAGTAAATGTTAGCGCCCGAGGTAACCCACTGGCTAGATGTAATTGTTGACCAACTAGGGGCGCTTGCACCGTTAGACACCAAGGCTTGCCCTGCCGTACCCACAGCGCTGTAGGCTATTGCTGTTCCTGTGCCGTAGGCCACCGTGCCAGCTGTAGGTGTAGCGTTGGTGTTTGTGCCGCCCCGTGCAATAGGAAAAATGCCTGAGATGACTTGCGAAGTGTCAATGGCAATCGACGTGTTAGCCGCAGTTGTCAGCTGGCCTTGGGCGTTAACTGTGTAGTTGGGCACAACAGACGCAGAGCCGTAAGAGCCTGCTGTCACGCCAGTGTTGGTGATTGCAAGCGCAACAGAACCCGCGCCGTTGGTAATGGTCAGGCCAGTGCCTTGCGTCAGATTGGCCGGCGTATAAGTCGCGCCATTGCCAATTGGCAGTTGGCCATTGGTAGGCACAACGCCTGTACCCGTGCCGCCGTTCTCAGGCAAGATGACACCGCGATTTTCACCGCCAACAATGGTGTAAACATTGTTGAGAAAACGAAACCACTCACGCGAGATCAAGCCCGTCTTTTCATCGACAATGTTGACGCGAGGCGCGGGGATCTGGGTAATGTTAGGCATTGGTCGGGCTTAGTAAAAGTTCAGCACCAACGATAGAAATTTTTACAGGGTCTGTGCCCGAAAGCTCATAAACCCTGTCGCGCAGTTTTAGAGTCATGCCCAGACGCCGCCAGAACACGCGGTGGCCATACCGGCCAATGGCGCCCATGGATGCCCAATGTTCGTTTGACCATGTGTGGCCGCCATCGTCTGACCAACGCAGCATAACCAGTGGGTTACTGCCCTGCCCAGTATTTAAGCCAACGCCCGTCTCACAATCAAGTTGCAAGCTGTGGTGCGCAGTGCGTTTGAGGTTGTTTGTGCCTGTTGGCAACGCACGCCAAGACCTGAGCCACTTTTGAGCCGCGCTGTTGTCAGCGTAGGTTTCTAAGTCAAACGTGTAGATGTTGCCGTTTTCAAAGTCGCCAACAACAATGCTGCCTTTAAAGTTGCACTGACAGTTAGAACGGTGACGTGTAAACTCACCATTGGTCAGCCCTGCGCGCTCATGCCACGCCTGTGTGGCCGCGTCATAGACCCATGTAGCGTCAGCGCTTGGGAAGGTCAGCACGTAAAACGTGTGGCCTTCTTGCTGATAGGTGTAGGCAAGCGCGTCTGAGATCACGCCGTACTGGGCAATTGCATATTCAACAGCATGAGTAGAAACCCTAACACCGTTGTAACCATTGGCACGGTAAACAATACCTTGGCCACGGGCGTCTTGGCCAAGCCAGAACAAACTGTTGTCTAGCTTTGCAACCGAGAAAGGCGCCGCGCAGCCGATTTCATTAAACGCACCTTGGATGCGTACCAAAGGAAAATCTGCACCGCCGGCGTCGTACCAGACCTCAACTGAGTCAGACCCAAAGAGCCAAGCCTCGCGGTGGTCGACATTGATGGCCACCAAGCCGTCTGGCGAGCCTTCAGCGCTTGCAAAATCAAGCGGGTCTACCGATGTACCATCTAGCAAAGAAGTCACCCATACGCGCTGGCTATTGGGTTCGTTGAACACAAAGTAGCCGTCCAAGTATCCGACCGTCACAGCGCCTGGGAAGTCTGGGTCTGCGATAGGCGCAAACACGCGGGTTTGCTCGTTGTAAATGTAGCTTGGGCCATTGCAAGCAAAAAAGATTTGCGTGCCGTTGTCAGCAATAGAAACAGGCCCAGTGCCTGAGACACGGCCAATCAACTCGGGTACGCCGTCAAGGTCAAACACTCGGTAGACTTCCATGCCAGAAACAACATAGAAATTGTTGTTGCTTGTCTGGTGTGACCACAGCGCCCGAATGGGGCCAGAGCCAATGGTCTGCAAAAGTTTCAGACCAGGCGCGCGATTCAAAAAGCCTGGCTCCTTGCCGCCCTCGGGGATGACCTCGGGAAACAAATTGATCATGCGGTTGTCGGCAGCATTGATGCTGCGGGCAACATAGCTAGAGCCAAGAATCGGCGTCTTCATCAGTAGTTACCGGCGTAGATGTTAAAGCGCTGGCGGTTGGCCACCAAAGCGTAAGGCAAGGCCATTACATCATCAGGGTTGTTGATGCGCTTGAGATCGCGCTTAGATGTCATGGCAATGCGCTGCACCTGCTGGCTTGGCTCAACGCCAAACTCAGGGGCAAACTCCATGGCCAAGTTGTATGTAAACGCCCGCAGGTAGCCAGGCGGGTAGTACAGCACTGTTGCTAACGTTGCGGGGTTGTTTAATTCTTCAACCGAAATAAAATGCCATTCCAAGTCCTGTGTAGGACGTGGGTAAACATACATCTCAATGTCAGGAAACGTCATGTTAATGAACATGACCTGCGGAAACGTAGACGTTACGTTCTTAACAGCAATACCGTTGTACTGCTGTTGATTGATAAATTTAATGCCATACGACACGCCGCTAGACGCTTTGAAGTATGTGGCGTCATCAAGCAAAACGGGGCGATTGCCTACAAAGTCGCCAGTTGGGCCAAGGGTGCGGCTAAGGATGCTAGACGGCCATGTAAAAACTTGGTCTTGCGTAGAAAAAACAGATAAACGTTCTGTGTTCCAGCTGTCAATCATCTGGTTTAACGCCATCAAGGCGTCTTGAGAAACCGATGCAGATGACGTTTCACCTTCGGCTAACACACCCAACAAACGAAGGGAGCGATTTATTTGATCGCCTGCGGTGTACGTTGTCATGCTTAGACCTCTTCAGTAGTCACTTTTCTACGGCGTTTAACTTCCAGCACGTTCACGGGAGCCGCTTCAGGTTCAGAAGGCGTGTCTGGATTATAGCGAGTCCAGCCATTTCTTTCATCAGCAACAGCCTCAAGTTCCATTGTGGCAACTTTAGCGCCATGAACTGGATGTACAAGTGTAATGTTCATAGTAGAAAGGGGGTGATTAGCCCCCTTTTGGTTAGGATGCTACCAATGGCACAGAATACCACTGGGTGGTGGAAGATGCCACCAACAACGAACTGGTAAGGTTTGTGATGCTATATGCACCGTTGGCCGCAACTGCATTGATTGCCCCACCAGTGGCAGGATAAATCTTTAGCGCTCCAGCAGCAGTGTTTTTAACAATAATTACCATACCAGCTACCGCTGTAGGCAAAATTACACCTTTAGTGCCATCTGCCGCCGAAACGACATTGATACCTTCAGCTAATGCGGCAGCATCGCCTTGAGTGCTGCCAGCCGCCGCAACAGTAGCAACAGGAAGGCGAATAGCGCCAGTTGACGTGCCGGTTGAATTGCCAGTTACGGTCGTAGCGGTTATGGTTGTAGCGGTTACCGTTTGCAGTGCTGACGCGCCAGTAACGGTTACGCTTTCAAATTCAGGGTCGCTATACGCGACGCCTACAGCTTTTGTATTTGGCATGATTTTTTCCTTTTAAAAATAAGGGCCGAAGCCCTTATTGTTTACTTCAAGAAAGCCGAGTAAGCCGCATCACCAGTACGCACAAAACGGTATGTGTGTGCGCCGTGACGTGGGACGGTTACAGAACCGAAAATCGTAATGCCAGTGCCTGTTGTGACAGGAACGGTAGACGATGCTCCGGAGTTGTTGTCGTTACAAATTGTCAACTCAAAAGCCGAGCCAACTTTTGCGCTAGGAACGGCTGCATCAAGCAACGTCGCTGTGGGCAACGTAACTGTCAATGTAGCGTCCGAAGCTTTTTTGCAAACAACCAAACCAACAACTACTTGATCAGCGGTCAACGTAGTGTCGCCAGTCAAGGTTGTGGGGATAGTTTGAACCGTCAGTTGTGCTTCGAGCAAGTTGCCGTCACCAAGTTGGTAACCGCCTGCGCCATTAGGTAAAGCCATGATAATTTCCTTTAAAGATGTTACGAATTAACCCCAGAGGCGGCAAGCCATCTGTGGACGAATTGTGCTGTAGCCATACAAAACGTCAATACGGCAAGGCATACGGTCGTTGTTGATGTCGTACTGGCGAACCACACGCAAGGAAATACCATTGTGAACGGCACGAGCAGCCATGTCGACGCCTTGAGGCAACAACAAGTCAGCAGTAGCGAACGTGATAGCGTCCTTATGGTAGACCAAGTTTTGAGCATACTGAGTGTTAGCAGCACCCACAAACACCACAGCCGCGCCAGAAGCGGGGAAGCTGTTTACAGTTGCCAAAGCATTTGCAGAAGTGTAGATAGGAGCAACAGTAATGTTGCCTTCGCCGCTTGAGCCTAAAGTTACGTTTGCAGTAGCAACGAACTGGAACAAGGAACCTGTTGACTCACGGGTTTGTGGGTTAACAGCAAAGCAGCTAGCCACAGTGAACACGTCGCCGATCTTGACAGTGCCTGCATTACCGCCGCCAGTGATGGCTATGGTAGTTGCGCCTTGTGTAGACACAGAAGCAGACAAAGTTGCGCCAGTAGCGCCGCGCGTGCCAGTTGTAAACTGCTTGATAGACTGAGACATGTTGATTTCTTCAAAACCCAACACACCAGTGCCCATCATGCCGTTTTTGAACTGCTTGCTGATGGTGTCTGTAGGATTGAACAGACCCTTCATGCCTTCAACCAAGCCAGCGTTAGCGGCAGGGTTTACAGTAGCGTAACGGGGAGACATCACAGCTGCGGCTTCGTTCAGTTTTTGCTGCGCTTGCAACAGAACCAAAGAGGTAGCAGGCGTAGTGCCAGGCGTGCCAACAGTGTTACCAATGTTCAAATAAGCATTGGCAACGTCAGCATCAATAGAAGATGCCAACTGGCTGATACGAGGCTTCAACACACGCTCTGCGAAGTCGTCCAATTGCATGGTCAATTCAGCAGATGTGAAGTTAACACCAATGTGCTTTTGTGAAGCAACAGTCAGTGTGGTGAACTGCTCGTTGTCGTCTTGCACTTGCAAGGCGGCGCCGTCAGTAACCAAAGCACGGTCAGGTAAACGGATACGCAGTGTAGAGCCGATCTTTGCGCCTTCGACAGCGAAAGAGTCGTCATACTGGCGGTTCACGTTACGTGTGATGACCAAGTTGTTTTCCAAGATCTCCAACGCTTTGCGTGTGATCATGTCAATCGTCAGAATACTATTAGACATATTAGTCCTTTCAAAAAATTAGCGGTTGCGTTGCGCTTCGTACTTTTTCATCTGGCGTGCGCGTTCAGCTTCGATCCACTGCGAGGTTGTCATGGACTTGATTGACCGTGGGTCAGTCGTGTCATGGCTCGGTGCACCTGTTGAACGTGCTGTTACCGGACTAATCGGTGCTGGCGCGTTTGAAGTTTTTTTGACCGGAGGATCGGAGGCCAATCGGGCTTCAATCTTTCCAATCTCTTTTGCCTGCATGAAAGGCGATAAACGGGAGATTCGAGCTGCTTCCTTAACATTAGATCCTAAGTAGTAAGCTACCTCGGGGCCAACGTCAGATTCGTAAATCGCTTCAGCCATTACCTCGGTGATGGGTACGTTAGGGTTACGGGCTACCTGATCGTAGTCGTCGTATTTGTCCCTGACTTTCTCCTCACTGTCGGCGTAAGCCTCCATAATCTCAGCTTGTTGCTTGGCGGCATCACGTTGGGCGACAAGTTCTTGAGCCTTTTGAAGCGCTAATGCTTGCGCATAGTCTTCGGGGCTTGTGAAGCTGTCAGCACTTGGTGCTTCCGCTGGCATAGACCTCAAGGTTTGCGTCTCCGCTGCCTTTGTGGCCTGATCTCTTTCCCATTTGCGCTGTTCTCTTGCGAGGCGCTTACCGATCATTGCGTCGATCTCAGCTTGCGTATAAGTTTTTTCCGCTTGCTGTTCAGTCTGCTCTGTCGATACTTCCGGCGAATTAACTTCGGGTTCAGGGGCAGCCGTTGCTTCCTGTTCCGGCGCGGGTACTTCCGCTAAGGTTTCATTGTCCATTTTGAATCCTGAGATTCCCTGGTCTACTGGGCCAGTACAGTTTTAAGCATTCAGTGCAGCAACCTTATCTTGGAACGTTTTTACACGGGCGTCAAGGGCTGCTCGGTCTGCCGCTAGTGTAGCGGCAGTTTGGGTTTGTTGTTCGGCTTGCGTGGCCAAAGATGCGGCTTGAGCATCTAAGCGCTTGGCTTGAGCGTCCAGTGCGGCTTGTTGGGCGGCGCTTGCCTTGTCAAAGTCTGCTTGTTCCTTGGCCAGTTCAGCGGCGCCGGCGGCAGTCTCTGCGGCCTGTGCTTTGGCCGCATCAGAGGCTGTTTTAGCGTCGGCCATGATGGCTGCCGCGTCTGTGCGGGCCTTGGCCAGCTCGGCTGTAGCGGCGGCGCGGTCGGCAATAGCGTCTTGGGCGGCAGTTAGTGAGCCTTGGCGAATGGCCAACTCATCGCGCAAGGCGGCCATGGTCGCCAAGTCAACGGGTAGCTGTTTGGTGAAATACTCAACGTAATTCAATGCGGGGGTGTCGTTAGAGACTTGCATTTTGACCTCTTAAGAATAATAAGTAACGTTGAGTTTGGCGCTTGCAGCTTGCTCAATGAACTGGATCTGAGACAAGTCGCCATCGTACTGCAAAGTCACGCCAGCTGCCAAGGGCATGCCGACAGAAGCTGTGGGGGCCGTACCGTCGTCGCGCCAGCGCACGCCTTGTGTTTCAGGCGTGATGATGGCGATGCGGGGCGTGCCCACCAGGCCATTCAAGTCACGCTGGGGCACGGTTAATTTGGTGGCAGAACTTAGACTTGTGATCTGCTGGTAGCCCATTACCGAGGTAATTGCTTTAAGGTTAATCGCCATTAGAATCTCCTTCTCTCGGTAAATGACCGAAGTTTAATCAATAATTCGTCTAAGTATGCCTGAATGGCTTCAAAAAATCCACCACTAAAAAACGCACCACCAAAAAACGGGCCTTCAATCATACAATTAACCCCAAGGCAAAGGCGCAGGTTGGGGCGTAGGTACAGCAGCTTGTGCAATCAGGAAATCAACTTCGGTTTCCATATTCGTTACACGTTCAGGGCCAAGGGCGGCTTGTGTCCACGCTAGGGCTTGTGCCTGTGTGATTTGGTCAAACGGTGTAAAGTCATCGGGGTTTGCAGGTAGCAAGTTGACCGAGTAATTGACCTGTTGACTAAGTTTAGCAATTGTGAAATTGCTCATTACCACAGTCTGTGGTTCAGGGCTGTTCATTACTTGCAGACTGTTAATTGTCCATTCATATGGCATATCTTTTACCAAATATTGACCTTCAGACATTTTCTTCTCCTTGTTGCTTTTGCACTTGTTGAGTGATGTTTTGCAGGACTAACCACGCACCTGTTTTTGTGGGTTGTTCGCCCAACAAACTCATTAGGTACTGAATTTCATCGTTGCTAAGTTCGAGTGTCATACGTCTGTTGCACCTTCATATTGGGTAAAGGTTTTCAGAACATTGTACATAGCGGGGATTAAATCACCCTGTAAATCAGCCATGTTGATGTAGTGAGCCTGTTGCTGAATAGAAGGCCATCCCGCTTTACGGGCTTCCTCTGTTGCATGGATTTCCACTTGAACTTGTACTTGGTCTTTTGTACCAAAAAAGTTAGTGATACGGGCATAGGCTTGGGTTTCCTGTTGTCCGTTGGTGTTGTTAATTGCTTGTATGCGTAGTGCCATGAGTGCTCCTGTTAGTAAGTCATTTCGGTTGTGCGGATTTGAGCCACGGTGCGAATGGTTGTGCCCGCTTGACCCGTGAATGTTACTCGTAATCCACCATTAGTTGTGTCTGCTGTTACTGCGATAACCCAACTAGATGCGCCTGCATCAGCGTAACTAGATGTGACTGTTGGTGTTCCTACAAGGGCAGTAGAGGCGGCATTAGCACCTCGCTTAATCACGCCCTCAATAAAGAAGCCCTTAGTGTTTCCACCGCCTGTAACGCCTGAAACAACTTCACCACGGAAATAGTACGCAGAGTTGTTGGGTAGGATTACTTGGTTGTATGTAGAGCCAACATTTGTATCTGTTGCCAAAACAATTGGTGTGGCATCTGTTGTTTGTCTTCTAAGGTTGTAAACAGCCCATTGACTATCTGCGCTTACAGTGAAATTACCCGCAGAGGCGGCAAATACTCCTTGAATACCACGAGTGCTTGAACCAGAACCACTAGCAGTTGAGTATTGACCACTTGCTGTATTTCCATACCCACCGATAACAGAACCAAAAAATCCACTTACTGTATTAGTTGAACCACCACCTAAAAATCCGTATTGGCCAGAGGTATTTATTGAGTTGTTCTGACCGCCACCAATAGTTGCGTAAATTTGTGTTGCAGTATTTTGTCTGCCACCGGCTATTGTTGACCAATCCCCAGAAGCCACATTACGATTACCCGCAGTACCTGCATCACCCCCTGCGCCAACAAAGCTGTAGCTTCCACTGGCGATATTATTTCCTCCTCCTACCACTACCCCGTGAGGAGTGTAGAAAGATAGAGTAGATGTTGATGAACCTAATGCTACCTTTGACAGCGTCAGTGATGTGCCACTGATAGCGGCTACGTAAGTGTCATCTGCAATGCTAGTGCCTGCAACAAGTTGACCAACCTTAATGTTTGCATTTGAACCCGACAAAGTTACTGCCGTGGTTGCGTTCATCGTTCCGCTTTGAGTTGTTACAGCAGAACCGGATGTGCCTGAGTTGGTAAACCCACCACCAACAAAGTTTTGGTAACCAGCGGCAGTATTTAAATAACCACCAACAGTAACCGCTTGTTGACCAGTAGCTTGGTTATTTCTACCACCTAATACAGCCGTAAAATTACCGCCTACGCTGTTATCGTATCCACCACCAACAACAGAAGCAAAACCAGCGGCACTGTTGCCAAATCCGCCCGAAAGAACTCCAAAAGGAGCACTAGCCACTTGTCCAGCTACACCTCTACTTTTCTGCCAATCTATAGCGTTGCTTCCTCGTGCATTACCACCCGCCGCTGTTGATGTAGTTGCTTGGGCTTGTAACGCACCTGTACCTGCGGGTTGTAATGAAAGGTTTCCTGACGCATCTAAAGAAATAAATGAAACGCCATTAAACGACAATGATGGTGCGTTATAAATAGCTGAAGCAATTGTTTTTACATAAGTGCCAACTGTAGGCGCTTCTTCAACTTGCGCTCCCCAAACTAAATACGTTTTAGCAATACCATCACCACCAGCAAAATTTCTGTTGTCTAAAACAATTTGTGGAAACGCGTCTGAAGTTGTATAGGTTGCCGCAACACTGTATCTTGTTGGGGTAGAGGTTAAAGTAACCGAAAGTACACTACCACTACCACCGGACGTAGCCGCCGCCCTTAATCCTACAACTTTTCCAACATCCGTGGTTGTCCATAACCAAGCGGACATAACATACGTTTTGCCAGAAACAGTTCCTGTAACGATTGTTGCACTCGTATTCAAAAACCCGGAACCTGTTTGAACTAATTGACTTGTACTTGCAGAAAAAGCCGTTGAAATAATAGAAACAGTTGTTCCTGAACCATTCCAAACATTAGTTAAATCTTCAGAATATGTTATTAAGTTTTGTGTATTTCTAAGTGTTGCTGTTTGAGCAGTAACCGCTCCATTGATTGTTACGCCACCGGTATAGACAGTAGAGCCTGTACCCTTTGGCACTAGGTTAATGTCAATGTTTGTGTCTGAGCCTTGCGCTGATAAGGTAACGCCTGAACCTGTAGCACCGCCTGTGGCTTGTAGGTAGTTGACTGCGCTGGCTGTGCGGGCTACGTTAAATTGAAGTTCATTAGCTAAGTTTGTGTATATACCAACAGCCTCTGAACCCTTAGAAGTAATATTAAACCGAACGTTTGTATCAGAACCGTTAACAGATAATACTGGCCCAAGACCTGTTTGTCTTCCAGAAGCATCAATGTAGTTTACTGCTGTGCCTGTTAGAAATGCCTCAGATACTCTAAACCCAAGTCCTCCCCCTGTATTAAATCTAACCGCACCAGTACCCTTAGTAGTCAGGTTTAGGTCAATGTTAGTGTCTGAGCCTTGGGTTGAAAGAACAGGAGCTGCCCCGGCTAAAGAAGCCTGTGCAGATAATCTGTTTACAACAACACCATTGCTTGCCGAAACTTGGAACGATGTGTAACCATTGATCAAAAATATGTGCTGAGAAAACGGGCCTTTTGACGAATAGTTCGATGTAATACTTGAATCACTACCTTGAGTTGAAATATTAGTTGCACCACCAGTAGCCGCCCCTGTAACCTGTACATAGTTTACTGCGGAGGCGGTGTGGGAAACCCTTGCTTGTTCTTGACCAATGTTGTTTGTGTAAAAACGTACATTACCCGTTCCCGCACTTGTCTCATACAAAGAACCATCAGACTGTAGCCCAATGCTTGCTACTCCGCTAAATGAGAGTGTTGGTGTTCCGTAGATTTGTGAGGTTGTTGTAGGAATATAAGTATTAGCAACAGAGCCTAGTTCTAATTGAACTCCCCACACATAGACAATTTGACCTGCGCCATTGTTTGTTGCGCTTGAGCCATCAGAGGCAACCACTGCTACGTCCGCCGCACCCCCTGCCGAAGCGGTTACTAATCCACTTAAAGCAATTCTGTACCATCCACTACCAACGCTTGTCGCAGTAAAGGTTGCACCAGAAATTCCGTTTGTGCTAGTTGCTAAAGTATCAAAGTTGAAATATGCGTATCTATCTGCCGCACCGCTTAAAGAGCCAATACGTAAACCTACATAGCTCCAGTTGTTCTTTTTTACATACGCTGATATTGTGTACGTAGTTGCAGTAAGGACTGGTGTTTGCCTTAAAAGACCGCCATAGACTGTATTTGTAGAGGTAATTGTTCCAGCCGTGCTACTGCCATCTGGTGCAGTTGTTTGGTTATCTAATCTTGTGACAGTTGATTGAAACCAACTAGAGTGCGTATAAGTTTGGCTTTGAAATATTAAATTTTGCCCCGTACCCTTTAGCGTTTCATTCTGAGCAGTAAGAGTTGTAAACACACCTGTAGAGGGTGTTGTTGCTCCTATTGTGGTGTTGTTGATTGTGCCGCCTGTGATGGCGACATTGTTGGCATCTTGTTCGGCCATTGTTCCCACGCCAGACA